>OGQX01001959.1_pt1 | contig 17117 bp, 10 predicted proteins | sample 1553291 | NCBI WGS metagenome assembly OGQX01 (sample SAMEA2580030, study PRJEB22360) | human gut metagenome | biome: human gut; feature: human-associated habitat; material: faeces | place: Denmark | collected 2008/2010
CACATCGACACCTCCCCATACACGACCAGCCGTATCAAAATATCCGGAGATCTCTGTATCATTCACCTTTGTCACATGAGCGTTCAACAAAGTAGAAGTAGCTATATGACCTCCCAGATTTACCAAGACCTTCGCCAAACCATCTTGCGTATACGTAAAACGATAAAGTCCTACCCTATCCGTAACCGTCTGTTCTACCCATATTTTATAAGTATCCAAGAACAAACGGTGATAACCAGGTTGGACAATCTCATCATCATGAGAAAAAGAAGAACGCCAAACCTTATCTCCTCTGCAAACATCTACCTCATCTTTCACCGGCATCAAAGACAATCCTGAAATCATCCAATTATGAATTTGAGGGAAGCCTAAAACCTTAGTAGAATTATAATTATAACCTCCTCCTCCTTGATTGATATTGCGGGTTAATGGAGCGGAACTTATCATACCGAAAGGCAAACTTCCGGTCACAAAGAAAAAATATCGACCTTTAGCGGTCTCGACATAAGGATTCACCCAAGAGATATAATCCGGATAAGACTCAGGAGCAGGATACACCTCTATCTCAGACAGCCCTAAATCTTGTCCTTCTCCATCCGTCATTTGAAAACGAATCCATTCCGTCTTCCGAGTATCAAATTCAACCACCCTTGGCGCTCCATCATTGGGAATCAAATTAACCGTTACCGAACTACCGTCACTAAAGAACAAGGTACCCGCAGCACAATGGCTTCGCTCATCCACCCGATCGTATAAAATAACCTTATTCGTATAAATCGCATGATCCCAATCTAATTGTATCCAAGGATACGGATACACCCGACCACGCACATCCAATTTTGTCTTGGCTACCCATTCTCCCTTTCCGGAAATACGAATCACCTGATCTATCACATACTTACCTTCCTGCTCTTGGCTCAAGGCAGACGAACAGGAAACTTTAGCTTGATAAGCGACATTATGAGGGGTTGCCCATAACTCATAACAGGTAGTCAAACACAATAGATATAAAATAACTCCTAGCTGCTTCATATTTTTTATTACATCGTGAAAAAGCGGTGCATCAAATGGATATTAAACTATTTGACACACCGCCTTTTCTTTCATTTAATTTATCAATAACCCGGATTCTGTTTCATTACTTCCGTACCACAAATATCAATCATAGACTGAGGTATCGGGAAATACTCATGCTTACCTTTTACGAAATGAGCATTTTGCAAGTGGGAACGGAACACTTTCTCTTTGGCGATATAAGCGTTGATAACTTCATCCGCGACACCCCAACGCACCAAATCAAAGAAACGAATTCCCTCATGCGCCATCTCCAAACGTCTCTCCATACGTAACGCTTGCACGGCTTCATTTTTTGATTTAAAAGGCTCATCATAAACCCCTACCTTATAATTAGCAGCATCTTGTGATTGATCCATTGTCTTGACATGCTGAGTATTTTTCGCACGCTCTCTAATCATATTGATATACTTACGCCCAGTCTCTAAATCACCTGTCTCAATAGCAGCCTCAGCTCTCCACAATAACAAATCCGCATAACGAATCACATAGAAATTCAAAGCATTCACATAAGGCCATATCGGCGAATAATAAGTAGAATTCAATGAAACCAAACGCTTCTTCGGGCTATACGGGCCATACACACTAGCCTCTCTAGGAGTCCAATCATACAATTGTACATCCATAAACGGTATATTTGGTCTAGCTAATGTATGATCCAAACGAACATCTACATAGTCATTCTCTGACACATCTTTACCATCATTATAAGGCAAGCCTTTAACATCCGTTTTATAAGCATTTACCAAATTTTGAGTCGGCCGCAAAAAGCCATATACAGGATAAGGACCTCCCGGAGGCAACAAGCGATCGCCATAACTTCCGTTCTCATTATTGGGAGAACCATCATTAATGGACAGCTGGATCGCAAAGATAATCTCCGAGCAATTATCATTTTCAGGCAAGAACACATTCCGGAAATCAGGGAATAGCTCATATTTTCCAGATTGAATCACCTCATCACAAGCTTCCAAACATTCTTTCCACTTGGACTGATATAAATAAACCTTTGCCATATAAGCTCTAGCTGCCATTTTAGTAGGCCGGCCATAATCCGCTTGGCTCTCCGGCAATACTTTATAAGCAGCAGAGAACTCTTCTAAAATCTTCTCCCACAATTGATCGGATGAAAACTCGATATTCGATTTCTTATTGTATTCATTTGGATCCACCAACGTTTCATCGATCCAAGGAATCTGATTATAAATGATTTTTAAGTTGAAATAATAATGCCCCCTCAAAAAGCGCATCTCAGCTAAACGCTGTTCCTTGTTTTTAACCTCACTACCATTCAATAAACGAATCGCTTGGTTACAACGTTTTATTCCCTCATAAAGAGCAGCCCATCGAGCTTCAAAGTCAATCCCTGTGGGATTCGCATTAAAGATCTCCATCAAATGGATTTGGTTCTGGTCACCGGTACCGCCGCCACCTTTATACGCATCGTCAGAGACAACATCCCCGAACTGCCAGTTTGAGCAACCGGAATTAATCGCATCAGAGGCATAATACCCATCCAACACAGCATATGCACCGGTCACGATACCCTCTATATTTTCCTCACTCTCTACCTGTCCGGGCAAGAACTCACCCACAGGCTCCTCAGAAAGGAATGAGTCCGCACAAGAACACATCATCAACACTGATGCCGCAAAATAAAATATCTTTTTCATTGTATATATCTCTTTTTATGTTAAAAACTAACGTTAACCCCTAAAGTAAATGTTCTTGGTAATGGATACACTCCACGATCCACCCCCATATCCAAATTACGGTTCTCAGAAGAATAACTCTGCAAACCAACCTCCGGATCAATACCTTCATATCCCGTTATGGTAAACAAGTTCTGTCCTTGCAAATAAATATACGTACGTTTCAACTTCAACTTAGATGCCACTTTATCCGGTAGTGTATACCCCACCTTTAAGTTCTTTAAACGGACAAAAGAGGCATTATGGATATAATAGGTAGAAGGACGAATATTATTATTCGGATCATCCAATGTGACACGAGGTATATCCGTATCCGTATTATCCGGACGCCAAGCATCCAAGATCGTAGAATTTTTATTATATTGAGCCTGGTTATAAAACTCACCCAAATAATTCGTCAAATTATAGACCTCATTACCAAATACACCTTGGAAGAAGGCACTAACATCAAAGTTTTTATAATTGAAACCCAACGTCAACCCCATGCTACAATCAGGCAACGGATTTCCCTTGAAATCGCGGTCATCACTATTGATAACGCCATCTCCATTCAAATCCTTGAAGCGAATATCACCCGGTTTCGCATTCGGTTGTAATAACTCACCTCTATCATTCTTATAGTTTTGGATCTCCGCATCGCTTTGGAACAGACCATCAGCCTCATACACGAAGAAGGATCCGATCGGTTGTCCTACCGCTGAACGAGAAGTCTCTTGATCGAAATTACGTCCGTGAAGTTCACTACTGGAAAGACCTATATAATCCACCCCATTCAGTTCGGTCATTTTATTCTTGATAACAGAGAAGTTATATGCGACAGAGAAACCAAAATCCTGATTGATTTGCTTTTGATAATTTATCTCCATCTCAAAACCTTTGTTGTTCATCTTACCTACATTATCCCAAACAGTCATATTTGTTCCCCCGATCGAGGCAGGTAAGGCTCTACGCCACAATAAGTCCTTGGTATCTTTATTAAAATAGTCCAAAGTCAAATCCAAGTCACCATTCAAAAAACCCAAATCCACACCGACATTCGTTTGTGTGGTTGTCTCCCATTTCAAATTAACGTTTCCGTTTCGAGTCTGCACCAATCCTAGATCTACACCACTTTGATTTCCATCAATCGGGTAATTCGAGTTCGTAGAATTACTCTTATATGAGTCAATCGTCGCATACGACGGAACATCCGAGTTTCCATTCTGTCCCCAACCAACGCGTACTTTCAAATTACTAATTGCCTCAACATCAAAAAACGGCTCATTACTAATGCGCCATCCAACTGATGCCGCAGGGAAATTACCCCATTTGTTATTACCTAAACGAGATGAACCATCCCGACGCAAAGTAAACGCCACCAAATACCGATCATGATAATTATAATCGAGCTTACCGAAATAAGAGACCATACTATACTCCGTAGCAGCACCCGAGTTCTTCTGGGTTCCTACATCTCCCGCATCTAAAAAACGGAAGTTAGGATCGTCTGACGGAAAACCGTCTCTTGAAGCTGTAAAATACTCATATCTATTTCTCAAAGACTCCATACCTAATAAGGCATTGATCGTATGGTCGCCAAATGTCTTATTATAAGTCAAGGTATTCGTGAATACCCAGTTAAAATTCCAAGCATTTCGGTTGGATAAACTACTTAATTTCTCCGAGGCATTCAACTCATCATATTTTGGACTGAAAGAACGTCTATACAGATTATTGTAATCAACACCAAAAGAGGTCTTAAACATAAGCCCATCAAACAAATGTAACTCGGCATACAAATTACCTACCAAACGACTCTTCTTATCCTGATTATCCTTGTTCCTATACAATTTACCCATGGGATTCGGTATATCCGAGAATACATTTCCGGCATACTCATCTTCCAGATTCTTCACAGGCGTGATAGACTGGAATTTATAAGCCTCATACAAAGTTCCTCCCAAGGCGGCATTGTTAGAGACACTTGTTCCCCAAGAATGAGAAAGAGAGATATTTTCTCCTATACGGAGATGATCATCAAACAATTTATACTCGGAATTAAAACGACCGCTCACACGCTTGAAATCACTAAACTTAACCAGTCCCTGCTGATCATAGTATCCTAACGAGAATAATTGATTAGATTTTTTATCTGCTTTCGTAAAAGAGAGGTTATAAGACTGTACCACGGCCGCACGTAAAATCTCATCGACCCAATCCACATCATCGGAAGGAATTAAATGATTACTATCCAAATATTCAGGAACAACTGCCTGATCACCATTTCCGTAGACATCATGCGAAGGAGTTTTTCCATCATTTTTCATAGCCTGCCACAACATATCACCAAACTGTTGCGCATTCAACATCCTCAATTGCTTCGCTGCTTTTTGTACACCAAAGTAAGCATCTAAATTGACATTAAACTCACCCTCTTTCCCTCTTTTTGTATTGATAATAACGACACCATTAGCCGCACGTGCTCCATAGATAGAGGCTGAGGAAGCATCTTTCAATACCTGCATAGACTCGATATCGTTTGGATTCAAAAAATTAATACCACCATCCACAGGAATACCATCAATGATATAAAGCGGATCATTGTTACGGATCGTACTGAAACCGCGAATACGCACCGCAACTCCTCCACCCGGCATATTATCCGGCATCACGTTCACTCCGGAGAGCTTACCCTACATCATTTGATCTACGCTAGAAACCGGTGTATCTTTCAAGTCATCGATCTTCAAGACCGAAACCGCACCCGTAAGATCTTTTTTACGCGATACACCATAACCTACGACCACAATCTCGTCCAAGTTTTGTGAGTCCTCTTTCAACGAAATGGTCAAATCCGTCTTTGAACCGGGTACCAGCTCTGTAGATAAATAACCAATATAAGAAACAACCAATACAGCATTATTCGGAACTTCCAACGTGAAACGCCCCTCAATATCTGTAATCGTACCGACAGTCGTTCCCTTCACCAATACATTAGCGCCGATTACTGGTTCTTGGTTCGAATCCAACACGACTCCTTGTACCATGCGTCCTTGTTGCTGTGCCAAAGGAATAGACTCTAATTTACGAGATAAGATAATCTGCTTATCTACAATCTTATAATCGACATTCATATTATCGAAAACCCGGGATAAAACCAAATTAATATCCTTATTATTGGCCTCTAAATTGACAATACGACTCACATCCAAAACATGATCCGCATACAAGAATGAATAACCCGTTTCCTCCTCTATCCGATCGATCGCTTGCTCCAACGTAGCGTTTTTCAACGACAAGGAAAGTGTTGTTGTCTGTGAATAAGAGGTACCTGCATATAACTGGAAGGCAGTCAAGAATGTAAATGCCGTACCAAGATTTAAGATACGATTCGATTGAGGTAAATACCGAGTAAGATTCCTCTTACGTAAATGAAATGCACTCATAAGCATGTAGATTTAGTGATTACACAAAATTTATTTTGAAATGATTTTTTATCGTTGATAAACATCTATCCTCTGCCGGACAAACGTGGAATCCGAATGAGAGGAAAGTTGTCGGGCAGACCATTCAATAGGGGCAGTCTGTTTTAGATAATCCAATATTTGCTCCAAGGTCTCATTTGTGAAAGTCGCACGGTATTTATACTCCGCATTCGAGTTCTTATGCAGTACGATCTCCACATTATATCGTTTTTCCAGTCGCTTTAGTACCTTCTCTAAAGGAGTATTTCGAAATACCATCCGCCCCTTTCTCCAATCCATCTTCTCATCCAAATTGACAGCAGAAACACGGAACACACCGCTTTCCTTATTAAGCACGACCTGTTTGTTCGGTTCCAAGCGGATCCGTTCATCGTTCCGGATAACATCGATCTTTCCTTTTTCCAGCACAGCCTCGATAAAAGGTTCATCGTCATAGGCATTCACATTGAACTTCGTTCCATACGCTATTACCCGCAATCCCTCAGAGGTAGACACACTAAAAGGATGTTCCGGATCGGCTTCAACTTCAAAATAGCCCTCACCAAAGAGCTGAACTTTACGTTCTTTCTCATCAAAGACCGATGGATAAACCAAGCGGCTGCCGGCATTCAACCAAACAACAGATTGATCAGGTAACACCAAACGGGTAATTGTACCAGGCATGGAACTAATCTCCGCAAAAACCACAGATGCCCCCGTCTTAACATTCCTACCTGTGGTATAATATAAATAAGAAAAAAATAACGAGGATATGAGCAACGGTACTACAAGAATAGCTGCGGCACGGGTAAAAAACAACGAAAACATCCTCATAGAGGCTTTCCGCTTAGCACGACGTTCCATGCTTTGCCAAGCCTTATGCACATCTATCGCTTGGTATTCTAGCATATCCTCAGACAGAGCTTTAATCTTCTCAATCTGCCGTAATGTACTTTTTTCGTCTCCGCTTTCTCGCATATATGATTGTCTTTTTCTATATAGACACAGTCAAAACAAAAACACGACAGCAAAACGACTTTTTTTATATTTTTCTTCCTCTTGTACCCCACAATAAAGCAAGGAAATCACCTAAGCAGGTATTGCCCAACACGTATATATGTGTGGGCCCTCCTCACCAATTGCACAAAAAGCAAGGATTTTAGCTTGTGAAACAAAGGGGAATATATTCTAAAAACATATACATTTGTCCCATTATGGAAAGAAATCCAACAAAGACTGATACCGATTTCCTTTTACGGCAAATCACGACCGAGGACAATAAGCTCTCCTTCCAACGTTTATTTGAGCTATATTATCCTGCTCTTTGCATATATACCAAACGTTTTATCCCTGATCGGGAAACGAGAGAAGATATCGTACAGGAAGTTTTTTCCTCCATTTGGGAAAATCGTAAACGCATCGTAATAAGAACTTCCGCACGCAATTATCTCATCACAGCTACCAAAAACCACTGTCTCAACTATCTGCAACGCAATCATGAAGAATATGTAGACAAACTTCCTCAAGAGCAAATCCCTATCTATGCGGATAGTGGCGAGGAACTTTATACTTGGGAAGAATTACAAACCCTACTTCGAGAGGCACTTGCTAAATTACCCGAAAACTATCGATATGTATTTGAGAAGAATCGCTTTGAGAATAAGAGTTACGGCGAGATCGCAGAGGATATGCAAATATCCATACGGACAGTAGAAAGATATAAAAATAAGGCAATTGAAATATTAAAGACAGAGTTGAAAGACTACTTACCCCTGTTCATTGGTTGGCTATTTTAACAAAAACTTCCGGAAATACCCACATACCTCCGGAAGTTTCTCGTGTTCAATTCATTGTTGCTCCAACCAAACCTTCACCCCTTCAAGTAAGATCTGGTTCTCATCAGACTTCTGGGTAGAGAGCCGTAGATAAGTCTCATCCAAGCCCCGGAAATTCGAAGCGTCACGGATCAAGATTCCGTAATTATCTAAAAGGAATTGCTTTAAATCAGCGGCCGTGCCCTTCTTCAAACGGACAAGGAAGAAAGTCGTAGAGGTCGGAATTACCTCCAAGCCATCCAATTTACTTAATTGATAAATAAAATCCGCAGTCTCACGCTGCCATTTACGGATCGGCAACGTAAATTGCGCCGGATGGATCAAGATATATTTACTTGCCTCGATAGCGATAGCATTTACCGACCAAGGTATGATATACTTGTTCACTTTCTCCGCGATCTCCGGAGAAGCGACCAGATAACCGATACGCAAGCCGGGGATATTATAAGCCTTCGAGATAGACTGGACAAGGATTAAGTTCTTATGCGTTTTCACGTCACTCGGCTTTAGCATGTCTTCCGTCGTAAAAGCCACGTATGCCTGATCAATAATGAAGGTAGTCTGCGGATTCGCCGAGATCAAACGGAGAAGCTCCGTACGGTGGATCAGCTTTCCATCCGGATTATTCGGATTACAAATCCAACAGAAATCCTGTCCCTCCAAGGATAACTCTGATAAATCGTCCGATGTCGGGAAGAAAGAGATCTCATGCTCATGCAAACGGCAAGCGTCCTCATATTCAGAGAAAGAAGGAATAGCGATCATGGATTTCGCACCTCGCCAAGCTTGCGCTAACAAATAAAAAGCCGTGATCGAGCCATTCGTCACTACAATATTCTCTTCCTTGATCTCATACCGGCGGGCCAACAATCTTTTCAAAGTAGCGGCGTCCGGCTCCGGATAACGAGTCAGCTTATCAAAATGCTCGATCAAATGTTCCTTCAGTTTATCTAAATTAGCTCCGTGCCACACATTCGAGCTAAAGTTTATCTTTACCTCGTTCTTTGCGTTATAAAAATCATCACCGTGTCCGTATAACATATACCTGCTTTTTAATTAATACCTATCTGTTAAAACTGTCACAAAATTACGAATCTTTTTGGCTTTTCCTATCAATCGCCTTATAGATCGCATCCTGTATGCGAGTACGTATATCAAGCGATCCCAGTTTATTATTTGCCCGGCTAGGATTCACCCGGTTACTCAAAAATATATAAATAAGCTGGTTATCCGGATCTACCCAAAAACAAGTACCCGTAAATCCTGTATGTCCATAGACCGAGGCGGGAGCCAAAGCCCCACAAGGCGAGGCTTTCGGATTACCAATCACCGGCTTATCAAAGCCTAACCCTCTACGGCAAGTCGGGCTCTTGCTTTGTGTAAACAAACGGCTGGTTTCCAAAGAAAGATAGCGCTCGCCGCCATAAGTCCCTTGGTTTAGCATCAATTGGAGCACCTTCGCCAAATCATTCGCATTCGAAAATAATCCGGCGTTTCCAGAAACACCCCCTTGAAAAGCGGCTGCCTCATCATGTACATATCCGCGAAGCAATTGGCGGCGGACAAATCCATCTTGTTCCGTAGGTACAATTTGCAAGGTATCCATTCGCTTCAACGGATTATAAGTGGTATGCCAAGCCCCTAACCCGCTGTAGAAATCATCCCGGAGAAGCTGGTCCATCGGAGATCTCATCAGATTTTCCACCATCATTTTCAGCATAATGAAATTCACGCAACTATATACGTACCTACCTCTCGTACCCAAACGGGATTTCTTGATATCTTGAAGGATCGTATCTTTAAAGGAATCACTCACATAGAAATTACGGGCTACCTCAGTCGTAAATCCGGGTTTCCGTGTATCTGATACTATATCCGGAAGATATTTAAAATCATTCCGGACATACGTTTTAGCGTCAAAACGAACCGGGTGCGTGGCGTTCTTCGCCGAACTATATAAACTGCCTTTATAACTATCCTTATCAATAGCATCCAGATAGAAATTAATAGTTGGAGTCACTCCCGATTGATGATATAGTAACTCTTTTATCGATAAATCCTTTTTATTAGACTCTTTCAACTCCGGTATAAAATCGGAGATCTTATTGTTCAAGGTGAATTTCTTCTCATCATACGCTTTCATGACTGCCAATAAAGTCCCCGCCGCCTTCGATGCCGAAGCCAAGTCATAAACTGACGCCTCCGTGACCGGCTGCCTACTTTCGTAATCAAAATAACCAAACGATTTATTATAGATAATCATGCCGTCCTTCGCAACCAACACTTGGCATCCGGGATAAGCCTTCTCATCCAATCCCTCTTTAACGATCGACTCAATTACATCCAAACGGTCCGGATTCGCTCCCACCTCTTCTGGCTGGTGATACCCCAAACGAGTCTTTTCCGTAAAAATACCAGTACCCGCATAATACAATCCCGGAATTGAAACCGGAAGTTTCCCTTTCGCCGCAATACCACCGAATATCACTTGGGCCGCATATTCCTGCGCTAAGGGAGTGCCCTCGTAAGCCAACACGACCGCCTTCGCCTTCTCGATCGACTTCTTATATTCCTTACAAGCATATGGTAAGGTAAAGAAAGTATAGACCAACTCTTTCTTCGCAGCCAACTGCCTCAACGCTAAACTCTCGGGAATGCGAATCGTATGCACGCCACAAATGATCACGTCGTATTTTTGCAATTTATTATAAACCTGTTGGACTTGGGTAGCCGTAGAACGCCGTCCGATACTAAAGCAAGCGATCGAATCATATTCGCCCAGCATTTTCTGGAACTCATTACCAACCCCGTCTCCAATCGAGAGCGCCGCGATCTTTTTCTTATTCAACTGTTTAAGAGGTAAGATCGTATCCTCATTCTTCAAAACAGTAATAGCCTCCGAATTCAACTTCGCCGCCATCCATGCCGCATGCGGAGAGTTCAAACGTTTCGATAAGCCTTTTGTTTCGACCGGCTTATAGGCATTCAATCCAGCGATATATTTGTACCTTAATATTTTCAAGCACTTGGCCTCGATCGCTTCCAGATCCAATCCCCCTTCTTCAATAGCCTCTTTCACGGCCGTAAAATCATTGATTGGAGCGGCCGGAGCGAGCAAGATATCATTCCCCGCAAGCAAAGCCTTCACCGAAGGATTATCCGTTTTCTTTGTGGAAGCCCCTTTCATCGCTAAAGCATCCGTAAAGCACAGACCTTGAAAACCGAGTTCTTTCTGTAATAGATCCGTCACTACCGCCTTGGAGAAAGAAGCCGGCTTATGACTTTTATCCAAAGCTGGAACGTAAAGATGTCCCGTCATTATCCCGCCGAACCCATCATATATATAACGTTTAAAAGGAAGAAGTTCCACGCTATCCAAGCGGGCCCGGTTATGGCGCACGACGGGTAATGTCTCGTGCGAGTCCTCGGAAGTATCTCCATGTCCGGGGAAATGTTTGGAGACAGACAAGATGCCCGTATTTTCCAATCCTCTTGCGTAAGCAATACCTTTCTCCGACACAGCCTCCGGATTCTCGCCAAACGAACGCAGGCCGATCACGGGATTATCCACATTGCTATTCACGTCCATATCCGGAGCGAAATTTATATGAATTCCCATTTCCCGGCACTGCCGTCCCACCTCTTTTCCATATTCCTCGATCAAGGCATTGTCCTCGATAGCGCCTAGCATCATGTTTTTCGGGAAACGGGTGGTTCCACTTAATCGCATGGAAAGTCCCCACTCCCCATCCAAAGAGACCAACATCGGAATCCGGGAAGCCTTTTGCAAACGATTGGTCACCTCCGCCTGCGTCACCGGATCCCCTTTATGGAATAAGATGCCCCCGATCTTGATATCGTTCACGTAACGCATAAGCCGTTGCATATTCCGGTTATCGGATTTAGGATTCGCTATAACCATAAATAACTGCCCGATCCGTTCATCATAACTCATAGCGTCAAACACGGAATCAACCCAATGATTCATCTTTTCCTGATCCACCGCACGATAAAGGTTCGGGACTGTTTGCGCCCCACTCGATAAAAGGGAAATACAACACAAAAGCAAGATACCAATCTGTCTCATCACAACATTATCATTATTACTCTCCAAAAATAAGAAAATATCGCAATAGTAACGTGAATTGTGATAGGGGTTTTTACTATCTTTCCTGTCTCGTAATAAAAAAGGAAGTACTTCATGAAGCTAATACTACTCATAATCTTGATTATCTTCGGCTTTCAATCAAGCGCTTGGGGACAGGCGCCGACTCTCAGTATCGAGGCTAAACAAGAACCGATCCAAGAAATCATGAAAAAAATAGAGCATCAAACAGGCATGACATTCTCCTACGATCCTTCTATTCTCAAAGGTATTTCCCGGATTACATTCAAATCTGATAACCAATCCATATCGGAATGCCTTACCCGGCTATTCCAAAAGCTCCCTCTGTCTTATCAGATAAACGGTACCCACATCATCTTGAAGAAACTCCCCCGCTCAGTAACCATCAGCGGATTCGTACGGGATAAAGCGACTACAGAATATCTAATCGGGGCCTCCGTTTATGACTCTCGCACACAAAGGGGCACAGCTACCAATAACCACGGTTTCTTCAGTCTAACCTTACCGGTCGGGGTAGTCCGTCTGGAGACTTCCTACATCGGATACGGACGTTTCTCACATACATTCCAACCGCTCGAACGGGATACCGTGATGGAAATTCTGCTGGAAAGCGGTGAGGCATTGGCCGAAGTTGTCGTTACCGGTAGTAATGACACACAAAACCCGATACAAGCCCCTCAGATGGGAACGATTAAAATAACCCGGAAGATGATCAAGACCATCCCGACCTTATTCGGTGAGGCTGATGTGATCAAAGCCCTGCAAACCCAACCCGGCGTATCAGCCGGAACGGAAGGATTAGCCGGGATGTATGTCCGTGGGGGGAATGGAGACGAGAACCTGTATATGATAGACGGAATCCAACTGTATCAGGTCAATCATCTCGGAGGACTTTTCTCCGCTTTCAACGCCGAGGCTTTGAAAGATGTGGATTTTTATAAATCCGCTTTCCCCGCCCGCTATGGGGGAAGGCTTTCCAGCGTAGTGGATGTGCATACTAAAGATGGCAATATGAAAGAGTACCATGGTAGCGCTATGCTAGGATTGACCTCCGGTAACTTAAATTTCGAAGGGCCGATCATTAAAGACCGGACTTCGTTCAACGCCTCCTTCCGTCGCTCTTGGCTGGATGCCTTATCCGCACCGGGTTTGGCGATCTACAATAAAATTCAGAAAAAGAAGGGGGAGAAATTCAGCGCACGCTATGCTTTTACCGATCTGAACCTAAAAGTGAACCACCATATCAATGACCGGAGCCAAGCTTACGTTAATTTCTATTTCGGACAGGATTTCCTAAAAGGAGGAAGTTCTGAGTTCTCCGTAGGTGATAATATAACCCCTTTCGAGAACAAGGACTTTGGAAAGATGCGCTGGGGTAACATCGCATTGTCTTCCGGCTGGTCGTATGTGTTTAACAACAAGATGTTCGGTACCGTCACCTTGGCTTATTCCCATTATCAATCCAAACTAAAACAAGAGACTTCACAATACTACGGAACCGAGGGTGACAAAGATTATTCTTCACGGTTTATCGAGACCTCAACCCGAAACGGTATCAATGATTTCGGAGTCCATGCGAACTTCGACTATATTCCTACCTTGGCACATCATATCCGTTATGGTACCGACTATCTTTACCATCGTTTCAGCCCGGAATATATCGAGGAAAAGACCTCCGAGAATTTGTCTCCGACCAAACGAACTACCGGAGACGAGCGCCTTTCAGCGAATGAGTTGGCTGTTTTCGCCGAAGATGACTGGGCGATATCTCCCATTGTCCGGGCTAACGCCGGATTACGCCTGAACATGTACAATATACAAAAGAAGACATATGTCTCCTTAGACCCTCGTTTATCCGTACGCTTCCTGCTCACGAGGGATCTAAGCCTTAAGGCCTCATACGCCCGGATGAATCAATACGTACATCAGATTAGCGAAAGTTATATGAGTCTCCCTACCGATATGTGGATGCCGGTCAGCAAGAAGCTGAAGCCATTGGAGAGTGATCAAGTATCCGTCGGCGCTTATTACAATTTACACAAAGACTATTCCTTCTCGGTGGAAGGTTATCATAAATGGATGAATCACCTACTGGATTATAAAGATGGTTACAACTTCTTACCCTCGTTGGTCGGTGGGGAGGAGAAACTGGCCGCCGGTAAGGGGTGGGCCTACGGAGCGGAGTTTATCGCCCGGAAAGAGACGGGGCGTATAACAGGATGGATCGGATACGGACTAATGTGGAGCGACCGTCAGTTCGACGAGATTAATAATGGTAAACGTTTTCCCGCGAAATATGATAACCGCCATAAGCTGAATATCCTCGCAAACTGGAAGATCAACGAGAAATTGGAACTAACAGGAAGCTGGACTTTCATGACCGGAAACCGGGTTACGGTGGCATTCGAGAATTACGAGGATTTGGGCCTCACTCCTGTCCCTCCGCTCTTACCGGAAGGAGGCTTGGACTATTTCACGGAGCGTAATAACGTACGTCTCCCCGCTTACCACCGCTTAGATCTGGGGATTAATATTTATCGACCTAAAAAGAACGGCCATCTCGGTATCTGGAATATCAGCGTATATAACGCTTATTGCCAGATGAACCCGATAACTATCCATAAGCGGTCTTGGATAAACTATAGCCATTATTTCGAGACGTTATCGCTCTTACCGATCATTCCGTCTATATCATATACTTATAAATTCTAAAGAACATGAAACCTATATTCTATTTATCAATCTTATTATCCAGCCTGCTCCTAACCTCCTGTTACAGGAAGTTTGACCTAGAGGAATATCGTACTACACCGAAAATGGTGATCAACTCGGCCTTCTCGCCGGATACAGTCGTAATGGCCAGCATATCCCGCACATGGTTTCACTCAGAGAGCAAGCCGGACGTGACGATTCGAAACGCCAAGGTGGAATTATACATAGACGGGATCTTCAAGGAGGAGATGCCTTGGAAAGAATATTCCTATTGGAAATCTTCTCGTTGGCTCGGAGAGGATCGAGGTGGATGGGTAACAGATACGCTTTATATATCGAATACGGTTCCACAGCCCGGACAAACCGTAAAGATAGTAGCTTCTACCCCGGAATATGGAACAGCCTCGGCGGAAGATAAGATTCCTTCCAAGACCGAAATCAAAGGCCTGCGCATAATTCCCCGTAAAGAAGCTACCGGCAACGGCGGTACCCTTGTCGATGGAGATGGGAATATCTCCTACATAGAAGAGAACGATGTGCTTATCTATCAAATCACTTTCCAAGATACACCGGGTAAATCAAATTACTATTCTCTACAGATATGGGGGGATGACGAACATCTTGGTGTCCTGTTGGACTTCTCCATAGATCCCGTATTCACGCAGCAACAAGGTATCTTGGATGAGGTTTTCGGCTCTTCGATGGTAAATTGGCGGGGACGGGTATTTTCCGACGAGCTGTTCGACGGGAAGGAATACACGTTGCAAGTAAAAGAACAACTTAGGTCCGATACTAAATATTATACCAAACGCCATATTCGTTTATATTCCCTGTCCGAACCCTATTACCAATATCTGCTATCTTTACAAAACATCAAGAATGAAGGTATCATGGGCGGACTTACGAATGTAGGTCTGGCCGAGCCTGTCCGAATCTACAGCAATGTGGAAGGAGGAACGGGAATCGCTGGTGGATGTCAATGGTTTGAATCCTTGGTAGACATAAAAGATTTAATCAAATAGCGAGCAAAAAAGCATCTATCTATTGCGAATCAAATATTTATTTCGTTACTTTGCACCCGCTTTACGTAATCTCTGTCGGGAAATGTAGCCCGTTAAATTGCGTTTCATTATAAATTACAATTAAAAAGCTATAAACAATGGATTTAATTAAGATTGCAGAAGAAGCGTTCGCTACGAAGAAGGAACTTCCTTCATTCAAGAGTGGTGATACGATCACGGTAGCTTACCGTATCAAAGAGGGTAACAAAGAGCGTATCCAGCAGTATCGCGGTGTTGTTATCCGTATCTCCGGTCACGGCGACAAAAAACGTTTCACAGTTCGTAAGATGTCTGAGAACGTAGGTGTAGAGAGAATTTTCCCGATCGAATCTCCGTTTATCGAAAGCATCACGGTTAACAAAGTCGGTAAAGTACGTCGTGCTAAATTGTACTACTTGCGTGCCCTTACCGGTAAGAAAGCAAGAATCAAAGAAAAGAGAGTCTAATCTCTCCGATTCTATTGCCATACGAAAAGCCATCCAGCGGAATGCCGGATGGCTTTTTGTTTATCGTTTCTTACAATGCCTATCGTAAGCATCTAACAATGCCCATTCAAAGGAGCTTACGATGGGCATTATAAGAACCTTAGAATGGGCATTGAAAGAATCATATATCCAAATCGCGCCACGGACTACCGTCCGGAGGATAATTTACAGACGATACGAGTACCATCCGTTGCCTCGATAACGAGAAGTAAGGGGCTACGTATGGATAAGCGATAGATATCACCTTGTTCCATTTGGCCGTTAGTACCTAATAAGTCCCCCTCGAACGAATAAACCATCAATCTACGAATCGCTTGGCGAGCAGTCACGCAGAGTTGGTTCCCGGAGAAAGCGATCGTGACTAGTTCCTCTCTAGCGATCGTCTCATTGGCTACCGTACCTTTGGTATACACCGCACGAATAGCGGGCAAGGCCGCACGTAGGATATTGACATCAAAATCATAATTCAACGCTTTCGACAATAACTGATCTAGCAAGTACCATCCCATAAAAGTATGGTCTACGATCGGTTCAGCCTTCAAGTTAATGACATCACCTCGATAGCGAGTCACTTCCGCCCAACCGTTCTCTCCACCCTCTACTTCCAAGTCAACGGGTAATTCCCGGAATTTAGCCTCTAGCTTACCCATATCTTTACCGATCAAGATC
>OGQX01001966.1_pt1 | contig 17049 bp, 13 predicted proteins | sample 1553291 | NCBI WGS metagenome assembly OGQX01 (sample SAMEA2580030, study PRJEB22360) | human gut metagenome | biome: human gut; feature: human-associated habitat; material: faeces | place: Denmark | collected 2008/2010
TTCTTCTTTTTTGCTACAATCTTCTATCTATCACTCCATTTTTCGGAAGAACCTTTCTTTTTGTATTTTTGTCCCAAGCATTACATTATCTCCAGCAAATCTTGACTTTTGGCCCATACCAAATGTAGAGCCACAGCATGATGGTGATGACGAGACAAACAATTGACGACCAATGGCTTGGGTCGGAGAGGCATTTGAAATAAAAATTGAACAGACCATGGAAGCAGGCCACCAGTATAAGAGAATGCGTATCACGGATAAGCTTGTCAAGACCAAAAGAAGCAAGGAACAACAAGGCAAAGAAGCCCACATCCCCTATTTGCCATGCTCTGCAATGCCAAAAGAACCAAAGCAAAGTGGTGAGCAGCAGTCGGTGAATGATTTTGCAGCCAATTAGTTCGCTATAAAGGTATCCACGCCAGCCCACCTCTTCGAAGAAAGCATAGAGCAGATATACAAACAATAACCACAAACAGAGTCCAATCTCCTTGTAATCAACAATGCCAAACAGAACAAAAGGCACCGCCAATGTGAGGATGCTCTTGGTGACCGATGTACCAAAAAGAGATGTCTTCATTTTTCTTCGAAGCGCTAAGATAACGACAATCGCGCCTATGAGTGGACTCAAGCCACCTACGAAATCCCACAATTTGACGTGGGATGGGTCTATGGTCTCAAAGCGGGTTGAGACGACTCTTATTAATACCGCCAGAACATAGAAAAGCATGATGCTCCATGTCCGCTTCTGTTTTAATATGGATGATATCTTCATTTAGATGGGAAATTTGGTTCAAAGTTATATTATTTTTTCTTAAATCGAGCGGAATGTATGGGATTTGTGAGTATTTTTATTCTCATAGGAAATATAGTAATTATTTGAACAGAAAAAGCACAAATAGGGATTTTTCTATTCCTAAAATTACTATTTCAGTTAGTTGACAGGTCAGTTAACTCTTATTTTCCCAGCCACCTTCTTTCTGCTTTTACCCATAGTTTGTAATGTTTTGGCGAAAAAAAATCTCTTCGCCGGTTGAACATTACGAGACGCTTATCTTTTGTGTCTTGTTCATTATTTCTGCATTTTAACTGCGGTAGTCGCCAGTTGTAAGTTCTTGATTCAAATAAGAATATACATACCCTGGGCTTTGATAATACAGTCCTGTGTTGTCATCCTCCAGACGCGAGAACGTATCTGAATTATAGAGCACGTCCATGGCATCATCCATAGAATAATGCCAATTGGTCATGAGCATCTTTATCAACTCCTCGCTCATATCTTCCTTCATTATCTCTATTTGTCCTTCTGCCAGTTTCATAGTTTTTTCAATTTGGATATTGCTAATTCCGTTCCAAAAAAATACTGGAATGTGATGCCTTTACTGTACTTCAATTCCTCTACAAGCCGGTCAATGGTGATAACGCCAGCTTGGTAACGCCTTAGTTGGAAGGTAACGCCATCATCAGCAATTGGCCCATAAACCACATCGTAATTGTGACTTGGTATTTTTGCATTGCTATCACGGTTTTTCAACACAAACATTGCCCATTCTACAGAATAATCGTCGAAAGAGAGAAACTTCAAACTGCCATCTGTTAAAGCTGACTCGTCAAAATAGAAACTGTTTACGATAGGCTTTCCGATTAGTTGGATGGATGTCCGTTGCTCGGCCATTCGGAATGCTTGCGTTTTGTCCGCTGACAAATAGAATCCCTTTCCGAAATCTTTATATGGCTTTGATTTCGACAGGTCTATAGTCTCTATGTCTACGTTTGAACCGTGATAAAGTATCATAAGTCTTGATATTGTAGCTTGCCTCCGTTACGGAAGCAGATAATTGATATATCACGAATGGCTTCCTCAAAAGAAAGCGTATGCAGAACGTCGTAATAACTCTTGAGGTAGCCCAGTCCATTGAACCTCTTCAGATAATTGTACGCTTGCTTCTTACCAAGATGGAATTTCTTGGCAAACTCGGCAATTAAGGCGATCGTATATTTCAGTTGGTATGTTTCTTCCCTGGACATCATAGCGTATTGCTTTTTCGTTTCTGCAAATATACGTACTTTTGTCTGATTCCGCAAGTAGAACACACATTTATTTTGTCTTGAGCTTAAAAAAGAATCCAAGTGCTTTTTCAAGATTTAGTGATGAATGGATTTCGGTGGTGGACGAAAAGAAAGTTTAATTTTAAGCACTTCCATGTATATAGACATGTAAACCTAAACTTATTCTCTATCCTTTTTCTTTTGGTCCATACCATTATTTCCACTTATGAGACCCTTTAACGTCATTCAGAGGATTTTCTATTTTCGTCATAACAACTGTGTAAGGTCAACTTTACTTAGAAATAGTCCCCAAAGTGCCCATTAAGCGCCACATTGCCCATTAAGCCCACAAAATTTTTCGCCAATTGAAGTTTTTTCGTAAATTTGCAAAGCTACACAATTCTCAACCTCTATGACGATCACTGACATTGGCATTCGGCTCGGCGACTTTTCGTTTGGAATTCTCTTCATGTCGCAACTCATCATGACGGCAGCCTTATATAAAAAAGGCAAGGCGCACCGTCTGCAGCGCATGATGTTTGGCTTCATGCTCTTCTTAACGTTAATAAGCGCCTTCGAGATGGTATTCTTCTATTTCGCACAAGCTGAGAAGTCGACTCTTAGCTCATGTCTAACCGATATGCTCGAAATGTCGGTGGTGCCTTGTGCCTTTTTCATCATTACCCGGCTCACCCGGCCCCAGGCCCGGCAGAAATGGCTCATCATCATTAACGCCGTGGTGTACGGAGCATTCTTCGTAAGCTATGCCATAACAGCCAACGAGCACATTTACCATTTTGCCCTTGACCTGAGTATTGTTTACTCACTCAGTATACTTATATACAGCTATCTGTCCACCCGCCGGTACAACCGCATACTGCTCGAGAACTTCTCTAACGAGTCACTGTCACTCTACTGGCTCAAATACGTGTTGTACCTGTATGTGCTGATACTGCTTATCTGGACCACCGCCACCGTGTTTCCCGACCAGTACGAGATTATAGCCTACAACCTTAGCATGACTGTGATACTGGGATTGTTCTGCTATTTTGTATACCGCCAGGAGGACATGCTCGAAGAGCTGGAAGCCTCGGCACTTACGATGGAAGAAAACCGTGAGCCCGTTAAACAGTCGGCCGACGCCGACACCCTGCACTGCGAGCACGATTTCACAGTGAATCTGGAGGCTGCTTTCGTCCAACAGCAAATTTACCTGAACCCCACACTCAACCTTTACGACCTTGCACGGGTGCTGAACACCAACCGCACCTATATTTCCAACTTTCTTAATCAGCAGTTGCACACCACCTTTTATGAGTATGTGAACCACTGGCGCATAAAACACGCCGAGCAACTGCTACTCATATCTAATTTTACAATTGATGAGATAGCCAGTCGCTCGGGCTTTAATTCACTGAGCAGCTTTCGCCGCTACTTTACGGTTCATGCGGGCATGTCGCCCTCGGAATTCAGAAAACAGAAACCTTCTTCACCATCGAACCCAGTCGGATAATGTAGATTCCGGGTGGCAGATTCAGGGTGCGGTTGGCCGTGATTTTGGCCGATTGCAGCACCTTGCCGTCGATAGTGGTTACGAGCAGTGACGTGGGCGATTGTATTCCCGTGATCATTATCTTGCCGTTTGCCAGACGAATGGCAGGGGCAGTTTGTTGCTGCATGCTTATGTCAGCTTTCACCGGCACTTCAAAGCTGCGGGTTGCCACTATGTCCGAACCGTCGGTTGCCCTGGCCTGCACGGTAACAGTGCCGCCCGTGGTGCCGCTCAGCACTTGCAGGGTGCCTCTGCTATCAACGGTGGCAAGCGTTTCGCCATCCACGATGCTCCACTCCACCGTACGGATAGTGGCCCATGCAGGTGTAACCAGTGCTTTGAGGTGCAGGGTGGTTTGCGTTTCCGAGAAGGTGGCATCGGCTTCAGTGGTGGCAATTTCGAGTGCTGTTACCGGTATAACGCCGTAAGCCTCGGCACTACTTATCACGTTGGATGCCGGCATGGGCACCCCGCTGGCACGCTGTGCACGCTTCTGCGATGCGGCCGTTACATTGAAACCAATGGCATAATAGGTTACATCGGTCGATGTGCGGTGATGCACGTAGCTGCAGGCATTGCCCGACAAGCGGTCTACTTCGCTCAGATTATCGGGCGATGAACCGGCATACACAATGTACTGGCTTACGCGAGCACCTTCGTAGCCGCTCCACCGCAGGTTTATGTCGTTGCCTGTGCCACGGTTCACCATCAGGTGCACTGAGGCATGCACCTGGCTGGGCGCACTCTCGATGTCATAAACAGTGGGCAGGGTGATGAGGTAACGACTGCTCTTCACATCGGAACTGCTGCCGGTATCGGTAAACGAGCCATCGCTCAGGTTGGCCTCGCCAATGCACTCATACTCATCGGTAACGCTGCCCTCACGGTATATCTTTACCTTGCCGGTAAACAAGCTGGCATCGGGCAGCGTCTGACCGGCATTCCACGTAATTACGTTGTGGTTATTGACAGAGGTTACCTTATCAATCTGCGGTTGCCACTGCTGGCCCACTACATGAATGGTAGTTTTGTTTGTGAGCTTATCGGTCCACACCCCGTCGGTGTAGCTTATGTTGAGCTGGCATGAAGTGGCATCGTCGGGCAGGGTTAGCGTAGCGGTGCCTGCATTGAGGTTGGTTTGCAGTTCGCCGTTGGCCGTGAGCTGTAACTGGGCGCCGTTGTTGCGAGCACACTCAGGCAGGGCAAACGTGATGGTTTGTCTGGCAAGCATCGTGGCGGGCAGCTTCACGCTCAGGTCGGGCTTATCAACTATTAGAATCGATGCCTTGCTAACCACGGGTTCGCCATCGTTTACAATGGCCGTAACCTGCTTCAGTCCGGGCGTATCCCAGGTAATGGTGCCGTCGGCATTCTGTGTGCCGCCATCAGTGCGCAACGCCACACCCGAGGTAAGCGTCGACTCAACTTTGTAGCGCACCGGCTGACCCACACCAGCCTTGGCCGGTAAACTGATGAGCGTTACCGCCTGCGGCGTAAAACTTACGGGGGTCGAGAAGGCCGACGCAGCGAGCCACGGGTCGATGGTTTGCACGCTTATCTCGTAGGTGCTGCCGTACTTGAAGCGGCTTGCGGGCATGGGCAATGTGGTGGACTGCCGGAAGGCGGTGGACACACGGGTTTGAGCCATTTTTGCCTTGTTGCTGGTGGCATTGAGCGGCGACCAGATGTAGCTGTTATCGCCCGAGGCTCCCTTCTCACGAATGCTGATGTTATAGCTCAGCAAGGGCGTGGCACTCTCACGATCGGATGCGCCGTCCCAGTTAATCACCACCTCGCCACCTTTCTGGTTCACCATCACTGTGGTGGGTGCCGTGGGTGCGGTATTGGGATTGTTACGCTTAAGCAAATAGAGGCCCAGATTTTCGTAGTCGGGCACTCCGTCGGCATTGGCATCGGCAAAGGCTGCAGGCGTCCAGCTGCTCGACTGGCCCCAGATGCCCACCTTGTCTTCGTTGCTGAAGGTAACATACTGCCCGTAGTTGCTGAACGTGAGTTCATCGGCCTTTATACTCTGGTAATCGGCCTTGCCGTCAAGGTCGAGGTCGATGGGAATAACGTATTTATCCAGCGCCTCAACCTGGGCAAAGGTACGGTTCCCCAGATTGCGTACCATGAATTTATTGTCATTGCTTACTAAGTCAAGGTAACCGTCGCCATCTGTATCGAACGCCATATTGGTTTCTCTGAAGTTATCGGGCAGAGGCACCACGGTGAACTGGTCGTTGCCCTCGTTGAACAGTACGGCGTAAACCTTCTTTCCATTCGGTTTCTTCAGCTGTGCCACCAGGTCGACACGTCCGTCACGATCGTAATCGGCCGCAAGGTTATCTGCCAGCCAGTTCAGAGAGTACTCACCAAGTTTGATTTGTATGCTCTTAAAAGTACCGTCGCCCTGATTGATGTACACCTTTTCGCCTGTGTACATATCCAGGAGCCCGTCGTTGTTAATGTCAACAGGCTGCATCACCATGCTTATGCTGTTGCCCTGCACGCCATCGAAGGTGTACATGGTAGCGTTTTTCTCGAATTCGCCATCGCCCTGGTTCACAATGCTCTGATAAGAGCCGTTGCCCGACTGGTCGTAGTGGCCGCAGTAAACATCGGGCAAACCGTCCATGTTGGCATCGAACACGAAACGTCCCTTCGAGGCTCCGTCAGAGAGTCCGAACACCGGCTGCTTCTCGTAGTGCCCGTTGGTGTAGGCAAAGAAGCCTTGATGGTTCATCACCTGCATGGTGCCTTGCTGCAGGTAATCGAACAGCTGGCCCTGGATAGCCATAGGCGAGCCGAACGGATCGGTCATATCCTTGCCGCTATCGGTAATAATCAGTGGCAGCACCTCTACCTGCTGCAACGTTGAAATAGAGCCGTTGCATGTGACCTCGATTTGCTTTGTGCCATGGGTACTGAACACGATGCCCTGGCGGTTGTTGGCAGTTTTCACCACCTCGCCGTCGGGCAGCCCTCGTAACTGCACCTGCATGCCATTGAGTGCCTCTACCCACACGGTGTCGGCCGTGCTGCATGTGCGGGTGCTCACGGTAAAGTCGGCTGTCTGTGGTATGCCGCTCACCGTGGCTTTCTCGCTCCACGCTCCCTTCATGCCGCTGGCATCGATGGCACGCACGCGTGCCTCTACAGCCGGTTCATGCCAAAGACCTGCCGCTGCCAGTGCGAACCGCTCTTTGGTAAAGCGACGCAAAAGCTTCTTGCCGGCAGCACTTATCTCGAGTTCGTAGGTGAGGTCGGCCGGTGCATTCTCGGCATCACTGCCTGCCAGCCATTCAGCACGCAGCAGGGCGGTCGATTTGTCGAGAATCAAATTGGACGCTGCCATCTGGCGGGGAGCGGTGTTGGCTTTTGTAACAGGCAGATGCCACACGCCCCACTGCTTTTCGCGCAGTTTGGTGCCGTCGGCCCACTGCTCGTTGCGGAAGGCCACCAGTTCGGCCTTGCCATCGCCATCGACATCGTAAGGCGGAAAGAACAGCAGCATGTCATTGTCGGGGTTCACCGTGAGCGTGTCGATTTTGAAGTCGGCATCCCAATCCCACTGGGTTACCTGCTGCTCGCCATAGGTATGGGCCGTGTTGGTCCAGTAATCCTCGGGGTCGCCATAGTTGGATCTTGTATTCGAGAACAGCGTAGGCCTGCCGTTGTTGTTAATATAATAAGGTGGACTCCAGTTAACGTAGCCCTTCACGCTCCTGATGGTTTTTTTGAACTTGCCGTTGCCCTGGTTACGGAAGAAAGCCAGGTAGCTGGCATCATTGGTGGCGAGTGTGGCAAGAATGTCGGGCTGAGAGTCGCCATCACAGTCGAGCACATACAAGCCGTTCAGGGCGTTGTTCATAAGCAGCTGGGTGTCGGTGAAGCCGTTGCCGTTGTTAAGCTTCAGCGTGAGTGCGCCTGCGGTGTAAACCAGCAGGTCGGTGAGCCCGTCGCCATTCACATCGGCACTGAGCACCTTACCCGAAAGGTCGGCCATGTAGTAGCGACCGTAACCAAGTGAGAGCATCGACATACCGCCCTTGCTGTCAAGAAAGTCGGGATAGCCGTCCATGTTCAGGTCAACCACCGTAAGCGGGTTCTTGCTGTAGTATTTGTCGGCACCCGAGAAGCCCGAGAAGCTCGAGCTCAGATTCACCGAGAAGGCACCATTGCCGCCGCTGGCATACTGGGCGTTTTGTAGTTCGGCCTCATCGGTTACCAGGTTTACGGGTTGCGCCAGGAACGCCCCGTCGGCCTGCTGCAACTTGAACAAGGGTCGGTAGGTGCCGTTAATCTGTTGCCAGTAAAGCATGTCGAGACGACCGTCGAGGTTCACGTCTGCCCAAGTAACGCCGGTGGCGTCATCCATATTGGTGGTGATGTACTGATAGCTGCCATTGATAGGAATGAGCATCTTACCGGGGCTCGACTGGAAAGCCCTGAAGTAAGTGGCAAAGCCAGGCATCACATCGGCATTGAGCCACCGCATCTGCCAGCACCACGGGATAATAGCATCCTGGTCTGTTATCACCACGGCGGTATTGCCGTCGATGGTGCGCCACTGACAGGGCATGGCAGGCACGAGCTTACCGTCCTGGTAGTATTGGGCATGTCCAGGATAAAGATATTCTAACTTGCCGTCTTCGTTCACATCGGCCAGAAACTGTGGCACGCCACTATTGTAGCCGTTATGCATGAAAAGGCTTTCAAAAGTCTGGGCGTTGACTGGCGGAGAACCTGTCAATAAGAGTAAGCCCATTGCAAAGAGAAAGTAAGATGCTTTCATAATTATTATGGTTTGTAAAGGGTTATCGGGTTATTGTGGTTCACAAATTTATATTTTTTACTTCACATCAAGGCAGCAAGCAGTACAATTGTACGCAGTGAACGACCGATTTTTACCGTTTGAAGTGTTTTTTACGCAATGATGCAAAGGGGCAGAATGGCACCCTGTTTCAGGAGTTCTGACACTCCACAAGGTATAGGACGAGACCGTAGGGACGGGTTTATCCCCGTCCTATCCCCTTAAATGAAATCAAAAATCATGGATGTACGGAAATCCAACGGATGACACAACAGGGCGGGGATAAACCCCGCCCAACGATAGAAACCGCTGAGTGTTACTATTCAAGGTAACTATTCAGCAAATGCTGGTCGAAAGGTAAGAGGAGAGAGGAATTAAGAGTGAAGAGAGACCGTGGAGAGGCAAATGTACTTGGACAAAAAAATGTCACGACCAATTAAAATAGGTCAATAGTTTTGCCAGCCTCTACGAGGCTGGCAGCATCAAGTTATCAGTGGACACCCAAAATTGTAAACTCTTAGTTGATTACATACTGATTTATAGGATATTAACTATTTCGTAGTAAAAAATGACGAAAACAGGAAAAGCGACGAAGTAGGGACGTGTCAGTGCAAGGAAGGGCTTGAAGCCCTTCCCTGCACTGGCTATGCGTCACCCTATATCACCTAAATATCCGTGCAAGTGCTTGATTATCAAGGAAAGTATTTGGTCTCAATAAAAAAGCGACGAAGTCAGGAAAGTCTTTGAAATCTGCCGGAATGGGGTTCCACTGTCTTCTCCAACGCTCACGTCAATGATGTTGTGGCCGGCACGGCGTATAAAATCAAGGATATTAACTGCGTTAGTCGCCAGTTGTAAGTTCTTGATTCAAATAGGGATATACATACCCTGTTGATATTTCGAAAGGAAAACAGCAACAATAAGCACGGCTGGTAAGTTGCTATCTCTATTGGTGACGAGCTTGTCGAACAACCGACTTATTCAAACCTTATCATGTTTGCCAATTGAAGGAAGTAATCATTCGACCATATGTCGAGTTCCTTAGGGTGACGAATAAAAGGTACGACATCTGCTTTGACCATATTGATATCAGTACTTGCAAACCTGCGTCTCTGCTGATCCGTATCCATGGGATAGCCTTGCAGCATACTGTTATATATCCTTGCAAGTACCTGATTATCAATGGTGTTATTTCGTCTCAAGAATATTCTGCACGTTCTTTGACTAATAAACCTTTTATACACTTCTTGTTACAGAGATTAATCGTTCATAATAATCTCGAGCATTTTATCTTGATGTTGAACCATATCTTCGACATTCCATTCTAAACCAAATGGACGCTTAATATTTTCGTTCTTAATTCCTGCATCATAATTATCCTGACATATCTGTAGCATAATTCGGAACTTTAAAGAAGCTACACTCACTGGATTTGACTTTGTATCAAGATAGCGATTCTTTTTTTCAATTGGATTCCAATTCGAACCAGAACTATTTGCATCAGACCCTATCATGGCAAAATTGCCAAAGCAATTTATATCTTGCGTACTAATTGGCATATCATCACCAGCCTTGGCTTGTGGATAATAATGTTCCAAACTTTTTCTAGTTCGTGAGAAATAGAAGTTATTGAAAACATCTAAGTCAAAGTCGCTACAACCTAAAGCTTTGAAAAAGTCTATTCTATTACGAGAGCCCTTCTTTGCTTTGTTTCCACGAAGTTCCTCTGCATATTTCTTCCAAATTTTATAATCCGTATAGTTAAATACGTAAAGAGGTATATTGCATGAACCAATAGAATAAATACTATCAAAATCTCGCTCAACATCTTCTAATTCAACGTTTAGTTCTCTTCCATTAAGAATAGTATCATCAAAACTATTAGGTTTGGGCTGATTCATATCATTGAGTTTGCTCGCATCAAGATACACATCGAAGAAATATTTATCTGCCAGTTTTCCTAAGAACTCCACATAGTTATCAAGGTCCCGATCCTCGAACAAATGGTATAAACAATAGAACAGATAGTTCTTTCTTTGTTTGGGTGTGAAAGCGACTTCAAACATGGAAAGTAATTGGATTACTTCGTTTTGTTGAACTTTTTTATCCTCATACAAATCCTTTAGATAAGCAGCGTTATTACCTTTCTTATAATAATATTGCAACTTCCAGGGATTCTCTAAGACTCTGTCTTCTCCATTTGCATGATGAATCACATAATTATCAAGATAATATTTAGCCGAGAGGAGATTGTATGCAAAGTCCTTAACGAACTTTGGTGTAAGATTTACCTTCTCGAACTCATTAATGAGTTCTTTATCGTCAAGCGTAAAACTCAAAGGATCGAAATCATCTTCATTCCGCAACCTTGTAATTTTCAAGACAATCAATAGAAAATTCGGAAAGTCTATTATCGGTTGAAAATGATCGTTATTGTCATATTCTCCATATTTATCAATCAGTCTTACAGGTGAATATAAAAACTCTGAAATAGTTTTCATACCTAATGACGAAGATGAGCCTACATTAGAACTAGGAAACTCGTCGAAAGACTCTATAACAAAATCTTCCATGGTTTTACCAAAGACATTTATATCAGGAAGTTTCTGTTGAATATAGAACCCCATGTCGCTACAAGCCTCCCATATACGACTAAACTTCTGCATAGCGTCGTCATCACCTGTTAATTGATTGCTGAGTTTAGCTTTTATTATCTCATGCTTTTCTAACTGCTCACCACGAGAGTTCATAACCTCAAAATAGTGATTTAAATCCACATCTTTCGGCACACGATAGTGAATGATATGTACCTTGTTCAAGAAAAAATCCTGGAATGCTTCCATGTCAGCCTTCTTTTCGCCAACAATGTCTTTGAGAGCTTCCTTTGCATAATTGAATCCGTCAACAATACCCTGATCTTTTTCTTCACTAAACTTAGGCATTTTCTCTATTGTCGTAGCAGAAATCTTTCTTGCAGAATAAGTAAGATGGTTTCCAATCGTTTCAATACCCAAAGCCTTCAAGATAATGTAAATTGTTGTCAGACGTTGTTGACCATCAATAACTTCATAGATATTCTCGTCACGCTTGTATGTGACAAGAGTACCGATATAGTAAACAGACTTCGTCATCGAATCATATACATCATTTATCAAAGCACGTATTTCTTCACGTCCCCAAGCATAATTACGCTGATAGATAGGTATTTTGTATAAGATAGATGTCCCACTGTTCGAGAAATAGATGTCTTTAATCGAACTTTCTTCCAGAATAGTATTCAAATCTTTCATAGCCATTATTATTTATAGAAACCATTTAATTGGAAGAAATACAGATAGTTTTTATACACACCATCTTTTTCATCCTTAAGATTCTTCAATATTTCACCATTGCCACTATATTCGCAGCATTCCTGCGCCCAACCATCTTTAATGTCCTCATTAGAAAGCGGATTAAGTTTATCTGCCAAAGCACTTAGTAAAGAGGCTGGCGTATCTTGTTTAGCAATCAGCTTATACATATTGAATGTATTAATTTTATCACTCCACCCCATAATATAATTCTGTGCAGAAAGCCAGCCGAGGTTTGCGTATTGCGCTCTCAATGAATAAGCCCATATAAACGCATATATAACAAATTGTTCAAATAGTTCCATATCTTCTTTCGTCGGATATGTTTCTGGACAAAATCTATCAACATAAAGTAGAACAGAGGTATCAAACATCAGACGTGCTATGCCATTACCTATACCTTTTTTGAAATATCGATCCAGAGTTTTAACTATAATATTATCGTTGATATAGAACCCCTCATACTTATTGTTGTTCTGTATATCCTTGAGTATATTATAGTAGTGTTTTGTATATTCAAAGAATGGCTTGCCTGCAATTATTGGTGTGTTCAGCTGGAACGCATTTACATTTCGAGTTCCCGAAACAAAAGGCATAGCAGAAGAGTTAACCATGTCAGCATAGCAATAGGCACTCTTATAGAATTGGGCATAAGGTGTCCTTGCATAACGTGTAATACCTTTGAACATCTGGATATTATGCTCATTTAAGACATTGGCTTTGTTGCCACTTACCCACTCTTTAATACGATATAGATAATTACCAAAGAAATCGGCTAAATCACTTTGTGAGACCTGTTCCCAATCCTTTACTATCTTTTCTGTTTCTTCATCACTAATGTCATTCATTTCACGAAGATGGTACGCTTTCAGTAAATCATGAGGGTAAAGAGCCTTACCCCGAGCATTTTGAGAATCAAAGAATTGGAACGCTTCTGATACATCGGAGGTTATCACAACTATCAACTCACACCTATTCTCAATGTACTCCTTAAGACGTTCCATTTCTCGTTGATGTTCTATAGCAGACTCGCTATCCTCAGATTTTAATCCAACCCTTCGGTAAAGTGCATTATAATTGTTAGCAATGTTATGGTTATTGTGTTCATTATCATATATCTTCTGTTGCAAGAACTTTATACCTTTTTCTCCTAATACTGTTAGAAGAAGCGAGAAAGTTATTGTTCGTTGCTGACCATCAACAATATCATATATGTTCTTACCCTTTGCTTTATGAAGGATAAGTGTGCCGACTCTGTATCTTTCTTTGTTGCTGTTCTTTGCGTCAATAATATCATCAAGCAATTGTATGGCATTACGAGCAGTCCATTTGTATGGACGTTGATAAATAGGCACACACAATTTTACGCCTTTGATTGGCTCCCCGTTATCCGTTATAGTTATGGTTTGACGAAGGAGTAAATCACCTATAGTAGTTATTGATAACGTCAAATTATTCATATTCTGCTAGTTCTTTAGATATTGTCACATTATACTTATTGATGTACTTTCCTGTTGGAGTAATAATAAACCTGGATGTGCCAAGATTAATATTCTCCAGTTTCAAAGCCTTATACTAGGCGTGACCAGCCTTTTCTGCCATATATAAGAACAGTCAAATCCAGTGCAGTATGCACCATTAATCTGCAATCTGTTAAAATATGCGTGGAAAAAATACTCAGGGTGGATATTCTCACACAGATTTCACGGATCTCACAGATTTTCTATTCAGATATTATTATCTTGGGGCATCGATATACAGTGCATTTATGCACCATTAATCAGTGAGATCCGTGAAATCTGTGTGAAAAAATCTCCGTGAGAAACCACACACAACTCTCCACAGATCTCCACAAGGTACAGGACGAGACCGTAGGGATGGGGGTTATCCCCGTCCTACCCCCCTCAAATGAAATCAAAAGTCATTGATGTGCAGAAATCCAACGGATGACGCAATAGGGCGGGGATAAAGATTTACTGAGTCATTTCTTCGGTTTGCCATTGCATCCCTACAAACATGTTTCTCAACTCCAATGCCTGTATGTCAACAGTCGGTGCCGGACGCAGGAGCGCCACCTTCAGCGTGAAATCACGGAAGAGCCCCTCCATGGTGAAGCCCTCTTTTGTTTTCAGCAATCGCGTCACGTAGCTCAGCCTGTTCGCAATCATCTTTTTTTCGTCATCCTCTGTCAGACCTTTGAGAAGCTCATAATGCGTATAGAGCCGGGCACGCGGATGCTTCTTCAACACGGCATTTACCATCTTTGTATACATCCGCACATCTGCATCTGAGACCCATGGCGACAACGAAAATGTCAGTGAGTGCGAAGCCTCCTCGTATACAACTTCCACTCCCGTTGCCGACTCATTATACTCATAAGCCACTATAGCATCCTTACCCTCGCCACACTCCTCCGAAAGAAAGTCATAAATTACATCATCTGGACTTTCTGGCTGGTGATCGTCAGGGAAGAGATAATCCACTACATCATATATCTTAAATTTCTTCGGCAGTCCTACTATGGTCAGTTTGTCGTACTTCATTTTCGCTTCTTTACAAAAGTTATCTACAAGTATCTGCGAGATCAGCGCGCAAATCCCCACGCTGATGTCTTATTCTCACGCTGATAACGCAGATAACGCAGATTTATTGCAAAATAAGAGGTCTCTATATGCTAATATCTGAACATAAAAATCTGCGAGATCTGCGAGATCTGCGTACGTACATTCACGCTGAGTTTTTTCTTTCTCACGCAGATTCCGCAGATCTATAGTGCATGATGCACTACATAATAGTACCTGAATAAAAATCTGTGAGATCCGTGAAATCTGTGTGAAATATCCACGCTGATTACGCTGATTCCGCTGATCATAGTGCATTCATGCACTACGTGCTAGTACCTGAATAAAAATCTGTGAGATCCGTTAAATCTGTGTGAGAATATTTCCACGGAGCCTTTATTTCTCACAGATACCACACATTTCACAGATAGATAAAATAGTGCACGATGCACTAAGCAGATAAGAATGAAAAATTTGCGAGGTCTGTGCGCCTATCTCTTTCACGCTGCCCCATCCTCTTTATCTTCTGCCAAATGTCTTCGTATGTCATATATAAAAAACAATGTGAGTACTAAGACATTCGATTGGGAATCTCTTCATACTCACATTCCATAGCATATAGTAGCTACTTTTACTTCAGCGTGCCCTGATACCAATCATAGAGTTTCTTCACACCATCCTCGATTTCTACCTTGTGGTGCCAACCGAGATTGTGAAGCTTTGTCACGTCGATGAGCTTACGAGGTGTGCCGTTAGGTTTGGATGCATCCCAAACGATTTCACCTTCAAATCCGACTGTGTCCTTCACGAGATTGGCCAGTTCTTTGATCGTGAGCTCCTTGCCCGTACCCACGTTGATGTGGCAGTTGCGGATCTCACCAAGTGAGGGGATGGCACCGCCACGGCCTTCTGAGTTGTTGCGGTTCACCTCACCGTCGGTCTTCACACCATAGAAGGCAGAAGAGTACTTCTCAATGCCGATGATGTCGCTGAAGTCGACGTTGAGCAGCACGTGCACCGATGCGTCGGCCATATCCTCACTCCACAGGAACTCGCGGAGCGGAGAGCCGTCGCCCCACAGCGTCACCTTGTTGTTGTCAATGCCATAGAAGTCGAGGGCTTTCAAGATACGTTCTTTCGGTTCATAGCCGTCGACATTCTCTTTTCCGATGAGTTCGGCGAGCTTAGCCGGCGGGTTGATGGGGCGCTTGTTCATATCCGTGCGGATCGCGTCCCAGTTGTCGTCGTGGATGAGCTTGGTCAAGTAAATCTTACGCATCATGGCCGGCATCACATGCGAGTTCTCCAAGTGGAAGTTGTCGTTGGGACCGTAGAGGTTCGTCGGCATGACGGCGATATAGTTCGTACCATATTGCAGATTATAGCTCTCGCACATCTTCAGTCCGGCAATCTTAGCGATGGCATACTCCTCATTAGTGTATTCCAACGGTGAAGTTAGTAACGCGTCTTCCTTCATCGGCTGCGGTGCGTTCTTCGGGTAGATACATGTCGAACCGAGGAAGAGCAACTTCTTTACATGATGCTTATAAGCCTGCTCGATGACATTGCACTGCATCTTCATGTTCTGCATGATGAAGTCTGCACGATAGAGTGAGTTGGCCATGATGCCACCCACAAAAGCAGCGGCGAGCACAACTGCGTCAGGTTGCTCCTGATCGAAGAAGTTCTTTACAGCAAGCTGGTCGGTGAGGTCCAGCTCCTTGTGTGTGCGGCCAACGAGATTTATTATAGCCGCGCTGTTTCAAATTGTTCCAGATGGCCGAGCCTACCAATCCATGGTGCCCGGCAACGAAGATTTTCGAATTTTTATCTAATGTCATTTTTTTGTTTTTATCAAGAATTTCAGAATTAGAGAATTGCTTTTCTGTTTGATGTAGCAGAAATTCTACAATTCTCTAATTCTTGACAAATAAATCTACTTGGGTATTTTATCAAGAATTTCAGAATTAGAGAATTGCTTTTCTGTTTGATGTAGCAGAAATTCTACAATTCTCTAATTCTTGACAAATAACAAGTCATTATTACACATTCGTATTTGATCTATGATCCCATACATTCGGAAACCACTTGTATTGCAGGCTCTTTGTGCCGAAATTAACAAGGAGTCCCAATTGATGGTTGCTCACATGGAGATAATTGATTATTTGGGATTCAAATTCACCTGTTAGTTCGGACACCGCTTTCATCTCAATACCTATCTTGCCATAGCATAAGAAGTCATAGAAGTAGTCGTGTGGCAATATTACCCCATGATACTTCATTGTAATATGAGCTTCCCTAATATACGGAATATTATTCTCCCTTAACAACACTTCAAAAGCATCTTGATAGACTTTCTCTTTGAAGCCACACCCGAGTTCACGATGTAACTGCATTGCAAGCCCTAACAAGGTTCTGCTCTCATTCTGATAAAGAAGCCCCATAAGAATGTTATTTTTTAATCAAGAATTATAGAGTTTGAGAATTATGATGCCGCATCGGACTTGACTAAAATTCTCTCATTCTCTAATTCTTGATAAATTAAACCACTTGTCGCTTTCTTCTTCAAGAATTATAGATTTTGAGAATTATGATGCCTCATCGGACGTGACTAAAATTCTTTCATTCTCTAATTCTTGATAAATTAAACCACTTGTCGCTTTCTTCTTCAAGAATTATAGATTTTGAGAATTATGATGCCTCATCGGACGTGACTAAAATTCT
>OGQX01001970.1_pt1 | contig 17032 bp, 27 predicted proteins | sample 1553291 | NCBI WGS metagenome assembly OGQX01 (sample SAMEA2580030, study PRJEB22360) | human gut metagenome | biome: human gut; feature: human-associated habitat; material: faeces | place: Denmark | collected 2008/2010
CCCATGGCCGCTCTGCGGCTCGACCCACTGGAAGCGGGGGAGCGATAGGGCCTGTCCCGGTTCCAGGTAGACCCGGTCCGGCAGGCTGCTGTACAGCCAGCCCAGAGCTGCAGCGAGGGCCAACAGCAGATACGCCGCCGCAAGCCCTGCCCGCTGCTGCCATGACCGGTGCTTTTTCTTCACGCCGAGGGCCTCCCTTGCTGTTTTTGGGGTTATTATGCGCCAAGAAAGGGAGAATTATCACCCGGCAGTTGACTTTTGCCGCGAATCTTGTTACTATAAATAAAGTTTCCGTGCGGGAGTGGCGGAATGGCAGACGCGCTGGTTTTAGGCACCAGTTCCAACGGAGTGAGGGTTCGACCCCCTTCTCCCGCACTCTAAGTGGCTCATACGAACTTCGGTTTCGTCTGAGACAATCTCGTTGTCTGGACAGTCATTGTTCAGTTCCAGCGGGATTTCCACGCTGTTATGGTTCCCGGTAAAGCTGAATACGATTTTGAGCCGGTTGTCATCGTAAAGATATACCGCGATCAAGAACGTGTTAAACAGCTTTGCCAGGAACTTTTTGTTTTTTACGTCCCCGGCACGGAAAAGCTGAAGCCCGGCAATGAGATCATCCCGGTCGATTTCGACCAGCTCTGCTTTGGCCGTGTTGATTTTGGCGGAGAGCTTTGTTTGCTGCTCCTCAAGGTCAAGGAGCCGTGTTCGGGTGGTCGGAGTGATAATACCGGCTTCGATTGCTTTCATCAGGTTGGATATGGCCTGCTGAATGGTCGCCAGCTCATTTTCCATGACTTCAACGTGAAGCTCATGGTCTTTTTGCTTGAAGTAGGCAATGGTGCTGTCTACGATGAAGTCTATGGTTTCATCATCCAAGCAGTACATCATAATGGCCTGAGCTACAGCATTTTCAATCACGTCCCGGCGGATGGCTTTCTTTTCGCAGGTGTGTTCCAGCCGGTGCTTTTGGCAAGTGTAGTAGTGATGCATTTCGCCAGACTTGCTGGTGCCAGAGATCCCGACCATATAGCCCCCGCAATGCCCACAGTACAGTTTGCCGGTCAGAAGATAGTTTTCTGCTCCGTGGCGGGAGCGTCCATAGCGGTTATCCTTTTTCATGCCGTAGGCCTCCTGTGCATCGTAGAAAAGCTCATCACTGATGATACGCGGCATTCCACCGGGGATGCGGATGTCGCCGTACATATAGATGCCACGGTATCTATCATTATGGCAGAGGACATGGAAGCTGCCCTTGTTCCATTCGCGCCCTCTGGCAGTTTTGATTCCACGGGCATTGAGGTCGGCGGCTATGCTGGCAAAAAGCTCTCCAGCGGCGACCCGCGTATAAATCTCTCGGACAATGGCAGCTTTCGGTTCATCGATTTCGGGCTTGCCATCGGCGCCACGCTTATAGCCAAGCGGAAGACTGCCATTGACAAGTCCCTTTTTGGCGTTATCGTATAGGCCGCGTTTTACATCTTCGGCCATATTTTCGATGTAGAACTGGTTGACGTTCATCATCGACCGTAGCGCAAATCGTCCAGCAGCGTTATCATCAAAGTCCTCTTCAGCATAAAAGACCTTGACCCCGCAGTCAACCAGACGAGCTTCATTCACCATCGCCTGCATCATGTTTCGACCCATGCGGTTTGATTTCCATGCCAAGACATACTGGAACTTTCCGTTCTCAGCGTCACGCATCATGCGCTGGAATGCTGGGCGGTTGTCGGTGCGGCCGCTGATTGCCCGGTCTTCGTATGTCAGAGTAACTTTCAGGCTCAGCGAGGCGGCGTATTTCCGGCAAGCCTCAATCTGCTGTTCGATGGAAACATCCCGCTGGTTGTGGGACGAGTAGCGGGCGTAGATGACGGCGTCACCGCCAGTGATTTTTTGCTTTTTGCCCATAAAATACCTCCGGGTACACTTTGACAAGCCTGCCCGGAGGTGGTACAATAACATCTGTGAGGTTGGCTGTTATTGCCCTCTGGGTAAGCTGATCTGGAACGCCTGCGGTGCTGGTAACACCGTGGGCGTTTTTTATTTTGTTTGAAATCTTCTTCTGCAAGCAATATTGTGCTAAAATATAGTAAAATATGTTCATGCCGAAAGGAGATTTGTATGCGAATCAATATCAATTTTAACGGCCACGGCCTCCGTTGGCACATTTGCAATGCAATTGCGAAGGGCGTTGTTACAGAGCTGACGGACAAGAATGGGAAATATTACAGTCTCGAAAGTGCACGAGTAATGGTTGAAGGGGTTCCAACGCGCCGACTTTTTATTCTATACCCAAAGTTCGTTTTGCTGCGTCCATTACAACGCATTTGGCAATATCGATAAGAACCTCCATGCTTGTAGAGCCTATTTTCGACGCTGCTTTTTTTACCTTGTCCCAGTTATCCTTGGATCGGATGTTTGCAAGAAAATCATGCCCAGCAGGAGTTAAATCTTGAATGGTGGTAAAGTACTGCAACGCAACAGAATTGGATTTTATCAGATTGGCTTCTATACAATACTTGATGGTGTAGATTATATCATCGTTATCGTAGGTCTTTTCCAATTCAACCTGATATGGCTTCGGTTCAATCAACTCTTCGCCAATTTGCTCTTGTACTGCTGCATAATCGTAATACACGAATCCACAGACATGGCGCAAATCGGTATTTGCTTCTACGCAGAGCAACAAATCTCTGACGCAATCAATGTTACGCTTCAAAACTAACTCTCCAATATCGCTTTCAAATTCCCAAAAGCTGTTTTTTCTTTGCAGCAAATTCTTCTTCCGTCAGGATGCCTTCATCCAACAGCTGCTTCAAGCCACGAATTTCATCCACAACGGATACGACACTTCCGGCGGGCACTGCTGCCGGAGCCGGGGCGGATGGAGTCGCTGCGCCAGCCTTTCCATAATTCGTAACGTATTCCGCGAGATCTTTTGCGGTGTCGTAATCATCACGCTTAAAAAAGAAAGTTTTTTCTGCTCCGATTGCAGTAGAAACGCCATATCCGAGGTTTATGCTGCCCGTGGATGCTTGTGCCGTAGTGAACGTGATTGACCCTTCCAGGAAGCCCGGCTTCTTGATGGCAAAGGACTGGATGCCTGCAATCGGATAAGATTCCGTCGTCTTATTCCTTTTTACGACTAAGTTTGCACCGTCAGCACAAAGTGTAAATCCGTTGCTGCAAGGTAAAATAACATCGTATGTTTTCATATTACATCCTCTTTTCTGCATGATGCTTCGCGATTTCGGAATAATCGTTCAATTTGCTGAAAAATATTCTGCTTTTTGATATACTTTACTTGCTGCCGACAGTAATCTAGGAAAGGGGTAATGCGTATGACCACAGAAGAATGGTCAGAAGTGCTTATCAGGGTAAGAATGCTGTCGGATGCTGACAAAGCTCGGCTGATTACTTATCTGCGCTCGCTGACAGGTAGCGCAGGTAGCTCAAAGCCTCCTGCTGCTTGTCAGCCGGAAGATTCACAAATAACTCCATAATCTCAGCCACCTTGCCGTCCTCCTGCTGGAGGGCGGCCTTTATTGTGTCCGGGACTTCCGGGACAGAATTGTTGTCTTCCCATCCCATCAGAAAACAAGGGGTTACACCGAGTTTGGAAGCGATAAGACTGAGCTTGTCCATCGGGATGTTCGTAACGATATTGTTTTCATATTTGTAAACGGCCTGTTTGGAAACACCCGCACAGTCTGCAAGTTCCTGCTGGGTGATGTCTTTCTCTATGCGAACCTGACGAATGCGATCACCTACGGTCATGGCGGTTACCTCCTATTTGAACTATATTATAACAGATAAACTTTCGGTTTACAATATTTTTAATTGAATTATCAAAAATGACTTGACAAGTTACCGCAAAGATGGTATTATGCTCGTGACCCAGCAAGTTACTTGCGGAGCGAAAGGAGGTGGCGACTACGGTAAATGTGAACCTGTTGAAATCCTACATGGTAAAGGCCGGATATACGCAGAAAGAGCTGGCAAAATCGCTCGGAATCTCTGAGCAGACGTTGACCCGCAAGCTGAAGAAGCGTGTGTTCGGCACGGACGAAGCCGCGAAGATCGTTGAGCTTTTGAGCATTGACGATCCCAAGGCTGTTTTTTTCGGCGAATGAGTAACTTATTAAGTTACATTGCGGAGGTGAATTGGAGAACACAAGAAAAAAGGCACCGTCCTGCTGGAACAGGGCGATGCCGGAAGCGATGCGCCATACCGACCAAGGTTATCTGTCCACGTTCCCGGAGGAACGTCTGAGAAAGGCTGCATACGGCGAGAAGCTGGACAGCAATGGCTATGCGCCCAGCATCCTCAGCAAGAGCCCCACCTGTCTGATTTGCGGGCGGTATCGCACCGCCCGGCACGAAGTCTTTTTCGGACCGTATCGGGATAAGAGCAAGCGGCTTGGCCTGTGGGCAAATCTCTGCCCTTGGTGCCACCAGAACGGTGTGACTGCCGTACATACCAACCGGGAGGCAGACCTCAGCTTGAAAAAGTGGGCACAGAAAAGGGCTATGGAGTATTACGGGTGGCCGGAAGCGCAGTTCATCAAAGAATTCGGGAGGTCGTACCTGTGAGCACCTTTCCGATTATCGCTATCGACCCCGGCGACACCCAGTCTGGCTACTGCGTGATTGATCGCAGCACCCTGCGCCCTCTGGAATTCGGAAAAATCGACAATGCAGAGCTGCTGCAAAAACTTTCCTCTGCCGGGGCGCAGGGCTGGCGGTGGGCGGTCATCGAGATGGTGGCTTCCTACGGAATGCCCGTAGGCCGGGAGGTGTTCGATACCGTCCTCTGGATCGGCCGCTTCTACCAAGCCCTGAACGCGTGCTGCCCGGTACGGCTGCTGTGCCGCATCGAAGAGAAGCGACACATCTGCCACAACACGCGCGCCAATGATGCCGCCATCCGGCGGGCACTCATTGACCGATTCGCAGACCACGACCTCAAAAACGGCCGTGGCACAAAGAAGGCCCCGGATTTCTTTTACGGCTTCAAAGCCGATGTGTGGGCAGCCTACGCTGTGGGTCTGACTGCCATTGAGAACCGGGATAACGATTATCATTTTTCTGCTACTTGAAAGGAGCACATACCATGGATAGCTACGAAAACGAAGCCTCTAAGTTCGCCGCCCAGCGCACCAAGCTGAAGAACATCTGCGAGGCGCACGACCTGACCTACACCTTCATCAAGAACAGCTACCCCATCAAGCTGATTATCCGCCCCATCAAGGGCGTGGGCGAACAGATGTCCATGCTGGAAACCGCCAGCGAGGACAGCTACATCTCCCCGGATGCCTACCTCCTGTTTACCATGAAGGATGGTGTGCTGGTCTACCGCATGAGCAAGACCTTCACCATTGAGGATGCTCTGTTCGGCAAAATCAAGAACATCTTCAAGAATATGCACTCCTACTACTGCCAGTTCTTCTTCCGGGAGCTGATTGAGAGTGGTCGGCTGAACGCCATCGGCGGGAAGATGCCGGAGATCCCCGAAACCGAAGCCGAGGAACATAACCTGCCGCCGGAGGCCGAGCCGCTGGAAGAAGTTGATGCCGAGGAACTGGACGATGCGGAGGAACCCGCAGCCGATGAACTGACCAAGGCCACCGAGATTGCCCGGCAGAACGGCGGCGTTACGCAGGCCATGTTGGAGCAGCAGATGGGCGTGACCGCAGAAAAGGCCATTGCGCTGCTGGATGATATGGAATCCGCTGGTGTGATTGAGTTCTCCAACGGCCACTACACCATCGCCGCTGCTGACAGCGAGGAGGAGTAACCTATGGCAAAGGCAGCAGCGACCCGCAGCATCCGGGATGACCACCAGAAGAACTTCCTCAAAATCTTCAATAGCCTGACTGGAAAGCATAGCCGCTGGGAGATTTGGGCGGACTTCGTCACCCTGACGGCCATCGAGATCTCGAGCAGCACGGACAAGGTAAATGCCCCAGAGCGCACCAAGATGTATCAGACCATCATTTCCAAATACTCCGCCAAGGAGCGGGAGGGCATGGCTAAAATGCTGGGCGAGGTAATCATGGGCATGGAGCAGAATCCTGACCAAGACTTCCTCGGTTCGCTGTACATGATGTGCGAGTTGGGCAACGACCACGCCGGGCAGTTCTTCACTCCCTACGATGTGTGCCGCTGCATGGCCGAGATTACGTTCGACCCGAAGCTGCACCCGGACATGGAGGGATTCATCTCGGTATCTGACCCGGCCTGTGGTGCTGGGGCCACGCTGCTTGCCTTTTTGAACGTCTGCAAAAGACGGAATATCTGCTACCACAACAAAGTCCTTGTCATCGCCCAAGACATTGACTTCATCGTTGGGCTGATGTGCTACGTCCAGTGCAGCTTCATGGGCTGCGCTGGATATGTAGTCATCGGTGACACACTCGTGAACCCGGCAACGGCCTACGACAGCCGCGGATTGCTGCCCGCAGGACCACAAAACCGCATCTGGTATATGCCGCTTTTCTCAACTGATGTGTGGTATATGCGCCGCCAGATAGCGCAGATGAACCTGCTGTTTGAACCGAAAGGTGAACCTGCAAAAATCGAAAAAACCGATATTAAACCCGCAAATTTGCAAAAATCTATCAAAAATGAGCCTAAAGCCCCGGAAAACGAGCCTCTTAACGAAACCAAAACCGGGCAGCTCACGTTTTTCTAACCCGAAGTAAGAAAGGAGTATCCCTATGGCAGACATTACTTACATCCCCATCCGGCAGCTATACCCTCACCCCGATAACCCCCGCAAGGAACTGGGAGACCTGTCTGAGCTTGCCGCCAGCATCAAGGAAAACGGTGTGTATCAGAACTTGACCGTAATCCCCGGCCACTATCTCAACAGCCGGGAGTACATCGCAAAGTGCGTTGACGAGGGCGGGGATGCCGCAGCAGCAGCGGCAGCATGGACACCCAAAGCCGTGTGGTCCAGCGAGGACTACACCATCATCATCGGCCACCGCCGGGCGGCAGCAGCACAGCAGGCAGGGCTGTACGAGCTGCCCTGTGCCATCGTAGAGATGGACGAGCGGGAGCAGATACAGACCATGATGATTGAGAATATGCAGCGGTCAGACCTCACCGTCTACGAACAGGCGCAGGGCTTCCAGATGATGATGGACTTCGGGCAGACAGTGGAGCAGATCTCCGACAAGTCGGGGTTCTCCCAGTCCACTGTACGGCGGCGCATCAAGCTGCTGGAACTGAACCGCGACAGCTTCAAGAAAGCCGAAAAGCGCGGTGCCACCCTGTCCGATTTCGCCCAGCTGGACAAAATCGAGGACTTGGAAGCCCGAAACCGGGTATTGGAGACCCTCGGTACGCAGAACTTCAACCGGGCCATGCAGGATGCGCTGGAGCAGCAAAAATGGCAGCACCAAAAGGCCGAATGGGTTGAGCAGCTGAAAAAATTCGCTACGGAAGATTCGCAGGCCTCCTACCAGACGCATGAGCATGTAAATGCGTACGGAAAGTGGGGCACAAAAAAGGAAGTCGTCATGCCGGAAGATGCCGACAAGATTGCTTATGTCTATAAGGTCAGTGAAAATCAGATTGACCTGTATAAACCTCGCGATACGGATGCCGAGGATGCCAGCAACTCAGCGAGAGAAGCCGCAAGAGCCACCGAGAAGCTTGCGAGAGAACAGTTTGCCGCCGTCACGAAGCTCATGTATGAGCTGCGCTGGGACTTCGTGAAAAACCTGACTCCCGCAGAGTGCAGAAAGCACCTGCCGGAAATCTTGGCTTATTCCACCCCGGTTCTGACCGAATATCGGCACATGGAGGACGACGAAAATGTGTTGCAGCTGCTCGGCATCGGCCTGGATGAGCAGATTCGGGAAGACACGGAACTGGAAGATGCCCTGAAAATGTTCAATGCTTACGATACCGAGCCGGAGAAGATTCTACTGGCGGTTGCTTTTGATGCAACGGACAGCAGTCGTGAGGGTTATTGGAGCACGGAATGGAACGGGCCGACAGGCGCGAGCAAGTTCGTTCACCGCAAAAATGATGACCTTGACAGCACCTATGAACTGCTCGCTGCACTCGGTTACGAAATGGCCGATGATGAAAAGGCTTTGCAAGACGGCACCCACCAGCTTTTTGCGGTGTATGGTTCCGGCAGCCAGGCTGACACGCCCTGCGATAAGTGCAAAGCTGCTCACCCTGAATGCGACAAGTGCTGCAAAACTTGCGATGACCACTGCAATGCGTTCCAGCTGTGCAGAAAGGAGTATGGCGAATGACCGACCTTGTAAAGTGTGACCGCTGCGGTACGCCGTTCAGCATCCAGACCGCCGGCATCCGCGCCACATGGAGCGGCGACTACATGGTGCAGTATTTCACCTGCCCTGGCTGCCACCATCGCTACCAGATTCTGACCACGGACACCGAGCTGCGCCAGACCATCCAGAGGCATAAGGCCATCGCCGCAAAAATCAAGCTGGGCCAGACTAAGCATTTCCGGCCGGGAACGCTGAAAAAGTATCAGGCTGAAATGGAAAAGCTGGAGGCTGAGCAGAAAAAGCGGCGGGATGAACTGCTGGACAAGGGCAACGAGATCCTCGCCGCACTGGGAAAGGAGTAACCCATGGACGACTTAAAAGAATATGCAGACCGCCTCAAATTTGAAATTGTGGCTGCCGACTTTCTGAGCACCGAAGACCGGGAAATGGTCTTTGACCTCATCGAGAAAGTGCTGGGTGATGACAATGCCTGACCAGTTTTTTATCGACATTGCGCTGCTGGCCGTTGGCGTGGCCATCGGTGCGCTGCTGGGTGAAACCAGCCGCCAGCAGCATGACCGCACTCTGTTCCGGGAGTATATCAACTTCATGGCCGAATCGGAGAACAAAAACGAATTGCTTTTCCGTGAAGTGATTCATTTCCAGACACAGAAAGGAGCCTCTCATGGGGAAGAACAGGAATAACCGCCCGTCGGAGGTCGGCGCACGGGGGCTTCTGCGGTTGCGCTGCCTCTGCTGTGGAAAGGAGTTCGGTACATATCTTCACGTTCCGCAAATGTCCATCGGCTGCCGTTGCGGGGCTACGATTTCACTTGAGAGGGGACTCGCCCCCTATGAGTTCGCCTGCGGCTGCTGCGGGCTGGTGGCCAAAGGCAGGACCAACACCATGGAGCCAGAGATCACCATTCCCTGCAAGTGCGGCAACCCCATCACGCTGCACTGGAACAAGGACACACGGAGGTACACAGAATGAACTGGGCAATTATAATTCCTGTCGGCATCGGCATCGCGGTGCTGCTGTCCATCGCGCTTGTTGCAATCGGCGTTTCTGGACAGATCAGCCGGAAAGAAGAGACCGAGGAGGTCAAGTTCTACTGGGACAGTATGCTTAGGTACTCCAAGATAGTCAGCCCTTATGCCCCGCCAGACTATGAAATCAAAACGCTTTGCGAAAACCGCAAGGATTTTTGTGCGGGATGTTCAGAGTACAACTTCTGCCGCAGCGCAACGATGGTTTACACGCATAGCCCGCGCATAAACGGCTATCCGTGGGTATGTCTGAAAAGGAGGAACGCAAAATGACACTGGAAGAAGCCCTGCGCTTTATCGACCCGGAAACAGACCTGTCAGAGCTGGATAAAATCGAGTATTACCACGGCTTCAACGGCAAGAATGCTGCGGCCGCTGCACTCCGAGAGGCCAGCCAGATGGTAGTTGACTTCGTGCGCCGGATGCAGTGGCATGATACCAAGACCGACCCACCGAAAAAGGAAGATTCAGACCATGATGGCAAAGTGCTCGTGTGGCACAAAGACTTATGGACGGCCTCTATGTCTCCGTGGTACTTTACGGCAAACAGGCCTGATTACTATCCATACTGGATGCCGCTGCCTGAACCGCCGGAGGTAAAAAATGATTAAATCAGTTCTTCTTAGCATCCGGCCGGAATGGTGCAAAAAGATTCTCGGTGGCGAAAAGACTACGGAAATTCGCAAAAGTCGCCCCAATTTAGAAACGCCGTTCAGGTGCTACATCTATTGTGCAATGCCTGTCGGAAATGTCATCGGCGAGTTTACTTGCGACAGGATACGTTTTTACAGCGGCAAGTCATGGTTGGTCAAGGAAGATGTCGAAAGCGTAACCGCTGGTAGTTGTCTGTCTTTGGAGCAAGTCAAAGAATATGCCGGATGGAGAAAAGCTGCATCGTTTATGGATCGTAAAGATTTGTATGCGTGGCATATCTCTGATTTGAAAATCTATGATAAGCCTCTACCTTTAGGCAATTTCATTCCGAACTGCCGCTACCTTGAGGACGAGGCTGGATGCCGTGCATACAGAGAACATGGATGCAGCTGTCCTGACCAGCGGTATGATCTCAACCTGGATGGAAGTGTCAACATGGCGATATGCCAAAGGAGCGTGAAACGACCACCGCAGAGCTGGTGCTATGTGCAGGAAATGGAGGTTGCCGATGGTAAAGCCTGAACCATGGGAAAACCCGATGCTGGATACCATGTGGAGCTTTATGCAGATGGGTGGGCTGAAAGCCAACTACCCGGCTCTCAAAGAGGCCTGCATGGAACTGCGTCAGATGCTGATGCAGAAGACCGCCGGGCAGCGCAAGGACAGGCCGAAAGACCTGTCATGGGAAAACCTTGAGCGCGTCAAGGTGACCATCATCTGTGAGGCCATGGCTCTGGTGCTGTCCGGGGATTATGAGAAAATGGAGGCGCAGCATGACGGAAATTGAAAAACTCCACGCAAAGTTGACTGAACAGGGCGTGAACCACACCTATGAACGCCGCTTTCCCCAGATGGACAAGGACTTTCCTGATACAGACTGGGGCTGGCAGATCTGGGTGCATGATGACAACTTCGGCGGCAACTGGTTCGTGATCTGTGGCATCTTCTCCCATGGATATAAAAAGGGCCTGTTGCAGCTGATGGGCGACATCGTGAACGCTAAAGGCGTTGAGGGCTACCTGACCGCCGACGATGTGATGTTCCGGCTGTACGACTACCTTTCCAAGAAGAAGGGGGCAAAAGATGAAATACCGCATTGAGGTTTCGGAAGAGCAGCTGCGCGTCATCGGACTGGCTGTGGACGAGTACATGAGGCTGCGCATGGGGCAGTTTGAATATTTGGCAAATGAGCTGTCCTTTGATGGATATTGCTGTCAGATCGGGTATAATGCAAAACCTTCGCCATGCGGCTTTCCGCATTTTGTTAAAGAGACCTGCGAAAGGGTTGCAAACCTGTTCCAAAAGGCGTACGAGGAAGCGTATTACCCGAAAGGCTACCGTGAGCGGCAGCACGATTCATGGGGGACGTGTATCGACATTGTACACGCCATCGAGCACCAGCAGTGGTTGGATTCCCCGGGGGAAAAGCGAGAATCCCCCGGGACGACAAATCGCTCCTTCAAGCCTATCCCGCTGGGGCATGAGCCGTTCCCGAAAATTGAGAGGGTGGAAGAATGAGCTGCTTGTCTTGTGAGAACTACATACCCCTCGACCCACCTATCCAACGCACCGATTCCAACGGTCAGACCTATGAGGTGCCGGGATTATGCAAAATTGGAGCAGACCACATAATTTCTGGGCTTCCTGTCTATCTTCCAACGGCAAAATGTGATAAAATAACAGAAGCACCGTTGCAAAACGGCAGCTGAATTATGACGGAGGTAGGCTGTGACATTACAGGAATTGTCCAAGTATTATGACATTCAGATGACCCTCGAAAAAGACCGTGAAGCCTTGGAGAATCTTCGGCAGAAAATCAATCCTGCCTCCCCACAGCTGACGGGTATGCCACATACGCCCGGTGTTCGGGACAAGGTGGCGGATCTGGCTGTGGAACTGGCTGACATGGATGAACGTGTCCGCTGGTTGGAGGAACAGGCAGCGGAAGAAAAGCCCAAGGTCGAGGCGTACTGCAAGAGCATCATGGATGCCCGGCTTTATCTGATCTTCCGGCTGCGGTTTGTCCGCTGCTACTCGTGGGCAGAAGTTGCCGGAGCACTCGGAAAGTGCTACACGGAAGCCGGGGTCAGCCGGATGGCCTACAACTACCTCGAATCACATTGACCGATAAGCCCTGCATTTGCGGGGCTTTTTATTTTTGCCCGAAAACTCAAATTCAACCTCAAATTTTCATATAATACGGCCAAATATAGAAATAAGTTTTACATTTTGGCTGCCAAAAATTAAATTCAAACTGAAAATATCAAAAATCAATGCAGATTGTTTCACACGGTGATGGACGGTGTAGGACGGTTTCACACGGCGCGTAATGCCGTGCAATAAACAAGAACGACCAGCAACGCTTTGATATGGATTCAGATGACAACGGATGCTCCCGGTGATATGATTAGGATGCAAAATCCGAATCAAGCCAAGCGGTGCCTGCCAGAAATGGCGGGTGCCGCTATTTTTATACCTGAAAGGAGGATTCCGGGCCGCACGTTGCTCCTTTGCGTGCGGCATCACCGTAGCACCCCGAAAAGCCGAGGTGCTGCAGCTGGGCATTTCGCCGTGCCCAGTCACAAAGAAGGAGATTTTCCATGTATCAGAAAATCAAGGCAAAATTCAAGGCAAACCCCACCATTTTCTACGCCTGTTCCATCGTTGCATCATGGGCAGGAGTCGGCTCCCTGATGAACTTCCGCACGCTGGCCATCAACAACGGCGCTGCTGCGGCTATCATCTGGGCGGTTTTCAACTCGCTGGCCTGTATCTTCTTCGGTCTGTTTGCGGAGTACATCCCGACCGTCCGGCGCATCATGCAGAGCAAGGTGATGTTCTACTTCATCGGCTTTTTGACCGTGTTCCAGACATGGACGCAGATGTCCGGCATCTATGAGATCTTCGGCGACACGCCGATCGGCACCACCGGAGGCACATTGATTGTCTACGGCACCTGCCTTGTGTTCCTGTTTATGCTTCTGAAAGAGGGCATGATTCGGAACGTCCTGTCTGATGGCTTTTCATGGGTGGTTGTTTACGGTCTGCTGGCAGTCGTTGTCATTGCCGCGCTGGTATACACCCACGGTGCATTCGTCAACATCGACCCCGGCCTGACTGCTGCCGGTATCCAGACGGGCCTCTACAAAGGCTTCCTGCTGCTGCCCGGCCCGTTCACTTATCCGTACTACTACTCGCTGTTCTCCTACAACGACAAAAATGAAGATGGCACCCAGCACGGCAACATGAAAAAGTCCTTTGTGCTGGCTGGCGTGATGTTCGGTGTCTACATGGTGCTGGCTGCGCTGCTCACATGGGTCAATTTCAGCCCACTGCTGAACACGCTCAAGGCTATCCTGATCACCATCATTGCGCTGTCCTCGCTGTCCACCTACCTCTATTCGGAGTATCTGGTGTTCGGTGAGAACATCGGCTTTCTCATTGACGTGCTCACTGTTACCTCGTGGCAGCTCGTGATCCCGCTGGGTGTCATGGGCATCTGGACGCTGATGAGCGAGCTTCGGGTGTACATCATCATCTTTGTGCTGCTGGCCTCCGTGGTCCTGCACCTCGTTTCTGACCGAAAGGAGGATGCACGATGAAAATCACGGTAAAGAAGCTGTCCGAGCTGCACAAGCCCGCCCACAACATCCGCCGGCATTCCGAGAAGCAGTTGACCGAGTACATCCGCAGCATTGAAATGTTCGGGCAGGTCAAGCCGCTGGTCGTGGCCGAGGACGGTGAGATCATCGCCGGTAACGGTCTGTATGAAGCGCTGCTCCGCATGGGCCGGGAAACCTGTGACTGCTATGTCATGGTCGGCCTGACCGATGTTCAGAAGAAAAAGCTCATGATGGCCGACAACAAGGTCTATGAGCTGGGATTCACTGATGTGGATGCCATCGAGGAACTGGTCAAGGAGCTGGACGGTGATGTGGATGTCCCGGGCTGGGATGCCGATCTGCTGGAAATGCTGAACAGCACCGAGGATGAAGCGGACGAAATGATTGGCTCCTACGGAGAATTCCCGGAGAGCGAGATTTCGTCCATCAACCGCCAGCAGAATGAGGAACACGTCCCCTATGCAGCAGCGCCTACCTATCCGGTAGCGCCGCCCGACCCACAGCCCGTGTCCACCGTCTCCGAGCCTCCGCAGCAGCCCTCCCCGGTGTTGGAGGGGTCTACACCTACCGAGCCGGAAACCGCTGTTCCTGAGGCGGCCAGCGGCGCAGAGCAGCACCGGTACATCCGCTGCCCGAAGTGTGGTGAGCTGATATGCCTGTGAAAGTAGTGGAAAGCAACCTGAACGTGTTGCAGGCTGCGAAGATCCGCATCCGAAATGTGTTCGTCAACGGCTGCAAAATCTACCTGAGCTTTTCTTCCGGCAAGGATAGCCTGTGCATGGCCAACCTCGTTTATGAAATGATTCTCTCCGGTGAGCTGGACCCCAAGCAGCTGACGGTGACGTTCATCGACGAGGAGGGGCTTTACCCCTCGATGGTCGATGCAGCATACCGCTGGCGGCGCAACTTCCTGTCGGTCGGCGCAAAATTCTTGTGGTTTTGCCTGCCGTTCAAGCAGGTGTCCGTCATTGACCACCTGTCCAGCTCCGAATCGTGGATAACGTGGGAGCCGGGCAAGGAAGATGTCTGGATGCGCAAACCGCCCGATTTTGCCATCATGTACAGTCCCTACCTCCACTATGCAGGGGAAATGAACTACCAGACGTTCTGCTCCAAGGCGTTTTCTGACGGCATCCAGCTTGTCGGTCTGCGCACGGCGGAAAGCCTGACCCGCTTCAAGTGCATTGCCAACACCAAAATGGAGCGCATCACCCGCGGCGGCAAGTTCTATCCCATCTACGACTGGAAGGACTCCGATGTGTGGCTGTACATCAAGGAGCAAAACCTTGAATTTCCTGAGATCTACATGAGGCTCTATGAGGCGGGTGTCCGAAAGAATGCCCTCCGGCTGTGCGCATTCTTCGGTGACTGCGGCACACAGGGCCTCCGTTGGATAGCTGAAACGGACAACGACCTGTGGGAGCGCATCCAGCGGCGAGAACCCAATGCCTACCTCGTTCTGCTCTACTGGGATTCTGAAATGTTCCGGCGCACCACCCGCAAGCGTGGGGAGCTGGAAGAAGAATCCGAGAAAAAGGACTATAAAGCCCTCTGCAAAGACCTTCTGTTCCTGCACCCGGAGCGCTACACCATCGCCAAGGACACCCTGTCCCACATCGAGCACTGGCGTGGTCTGTTCATCAAGACCTACGGCATCGCTGAGCAGAAGCACTACAAGACCATGTACGAGGGCCTGTTGTACGGAGACCCCAAAATGCGTATCCTGCGCATTCTCTGGACCACCATCTACAACGACCACAACGCCCGCATCAAGGAGGAGCAGAACCATGGAAAGCATTGATGTATTCGCCCCGCTGGCATCCCTCCAGTGGGTAGACCGCAACACTATTCACGCCAACGACTACAACCCCAACAAGGTCAGCGAGGAAAACCTGAAGCTGCTTATCCAGTCTATCCTGACCAACGGCTGGACACTGCCCATCGTGGTACGCCCTGACGGCACCATCATTGACGGCTTCCATCGCTGGACTGTATCGGGCCGGGAGCCGCTGCTGTCCCTGCTGGGCGGCAAAGTGCCGGTCGTAGTCGTAGACCACCACGGCGACGAGAGCGCCGACGTGTACGGCACCATAACCCACAACCGTGCCCGTGGCACCCACCTGTTGGAGCCGATGAAAGCCATTGTCAAGAAACTCATTGACGAGGGCAAGACCGTGGAGGAAATCGGCAAGCAGCTGGGCATGAAGCCCGAAGAAATCTTCCGCCTGTCCGGCTTTACCAAAGACGAGTTCCTGAACATGATGACCAAGGGCCACGACACATACTCCAAGGCTCAGGTCATCCGCAGCGTATGAAATCGTCCTTGCCAGCGCTCATGCGGGCAGGGGCTTTATCTCGAGGAAAGGAATCATCACTATGGACTACTATGATTTTGTGGCATCCGCCATTGCTGCCGTCGCCAGCCTCTATAATGCAAACGCTGAGCTGACACATCTCCAGAAGATCGGCGTGAAAGACGTGTGCGTACTCTGGTGCGGCAGCACCCTTCAGAACAACAAGGCTTGGCTGTCCACCACCGTCCCTGACTGTATGTACTACGAGGCAACCTACGACGGCGACAAGAAGGAGCTGCGTCTGGATGCCTATAGGAAGATTCAAAGCGTGAGCATTCCCTGCTGAAAGGAGCACGACACCATGAACACCGTAACCGTATACGCCTGTCCCAGCGTCCCTATGGACAGCATCGAGTGTACCATCGAGTATGACCCTGCTGTGGTCGAAGCCTTTCTGCATCCGCCCAACAGCGGACAGGAGCGGGCCGACGATGGCTCGTTCGGTGACGAAAAGGTACTGTGACGGGGGTGCCCCACACTGAGCGGGCTCGACGACCCCGAAATCGTGCTAGTTAGTAAGGGAAAAATCAGCCATTTCGTTACGCTTTGTATAACGAGTTTCAAGGAATTTTCCAGATAGTTTTACCAGAAAAGGAGGTGGTTTCGGATGCCGACAAAAGAGAATCTTGCTGACAGGAACGTAACCACCACCGAGCTGGCTGCTGTGCTAGGCATTACAGGCCGCAGGGTGCAGCAGCTGACACAGGATGGTGTGCTCGTGACCGCCAGCAGGGGCAAGTTCGTCTTGTCTGATCTTGTCATGAACGACAAGACGCAGCACTACGACATCTACGCCAAGGTCGGCGACAAGATGGAACTGCTGGATGATACCACCGTTAACCTGTCCGGTTACGTCCAGAAGGAAACCGGCAAGGGCCTGTCCACCAACGACTACACCACCGCCGAAAAGACCAAGCTGGCCGGTATCGCAGATGGCGCAAACAAGTACGTCCACCCCACCCACACTGCTGCTGCCAGCGGCCTGTACAAGGTGACTGTTGACGCTCTGGGCCATGTGACCGCAACCACCAAGGTTACCAAGAACGACATCACCGCACTGGGCATCCCGGGTCAGGATACCACTTATCCCGAGGCCACT
>OGQX01001971.1_pt1 | contig 17027 bp, 10 predicted proteins | sample 1553291 | NCBI WGS metagenome assembly OGQX01 (sample SAMEA2580030, study PRJEB22360) | human gut metagenome | biome: human gut; feature: human-associated habitat; material: faeces | place: Denmark | collected 2008/2010
AAGTATTGTTCCAGCCGCACCGTCGAGCTGGCTCTCGATCAGTTCCACCTGCGCGCTGCTTGCGCACACGATCGTGTTCTCGGAAAGTCCCACGTTCTTAAGCTGACCGAACACACGCTGCAACATGGAGCATTTTTCCCTGTTCTCCTGTTCCTCGTCGTGATTCATCAGTTTGATATACTGCTTGGAGCATAAATCGTTGGATAATGGCCACAGGCGTTTTCCCGAGCCACCGGATAATAACACAATATACATCTACAGTTCCTCCTAATCGAAATTGATTCTATCGTTCCGCTCTCATCGGGTTGTTTAAGAAATCTTCATATGCAAGACGAATGCCGTCCTCAAGCTCCGTCTTGTATTTCCAGCCGAGACTCTCCAACTTGCTGACATCGAGAAGCTTTCTCGGTGTTCCGTCCGGCTTGCTCGGATCCCACTTGATCTCTCCGGTATAGCCGATCACCTTTGCGACCAGATCCGTGAGTTCCTTGATCGTGAGCTCTTTTCCGGTTCCCAGGTTCACGGTCTCATCTCCGCTGTAATTGTTCATTAAAAAGACGCACGCATCTGCCAGATCATCCACATATAAGAACTCGCGGAGCGGTGTGCCGGTACCCCAGCAGGTCACTTCCTTTGCACCGGACACCTTCGCCTCGTGGAAACGGCGGATCAGCGCCGGAAGAACATGGCTGTGCTCCGGATGGTAGTTATCGTTCGGTCCGTAGAGGTTGGTCGGCATGACAGAAATGTAATCCGTGCCATACTGCTTGTTCAAAAATTCACAATATTTCAGACCGCTGATCTTGGCGAGCGCATATGCCTCGTTCGTCTTCTCCAGCTCTCCGGTCAGAAGGCAGTTCTCCTTCATCGGCTGCGGAGCCATACGCGGATAGATGCAGGAGGAACCAAGGAACATCAGCTTCTTGCAGCCGTTCTTCCATGCCTCATGAATCACATTCATCTCCAGTGTCATATTGTCATACATAAAATCTGCCAGCGCTTCGCTGTTCGCCATGATACCGCCGACTTTTGCCGCTGCGAGGAATACATACTCCGGCTTCTCCTCAGCGAAGAATTTTTCCACATCCTCCTGACGGCAGAGATTTAACTCTTTATGTGTTCTTGTGATAATGTTGTGATATCCTTCTTTTTCCAGCTGACGCACGATCGCAGATCCAACCATTCCTCTGTGTCCTGCCACGTAAATTTTCGCATCTTTTTCCATCATGATCTTTCTCTCCTTTTTTACCACAACCTGGCGTGCCGCGGCAGAGACTACTGCTGCGACACGCCAGGCATAACATCTGAACGGACTGTTATTTAGTTCTCTTTTGCGACGAGCTCCATGTCATGTTTTACCATGATCTTCACCAGCTCCTCGAAGGTTGTCTTTGTCGGGTTCCAGCCAAGCTCTGACTTCGCCTTTGTCGGATCTCCCCAGAGGTTGACAACGTCGGTCGGACGATAGAATTCCTTGGATACCTCAATGACTACCTTGCCGGTTGCCTTATCGATACCGACCTCGTCCATGCCCTCTCCCTTGAATTCCAGCTCGATGCCCGCCTCGCGGAACGCATACTCGCAGAACTCTCTGACGGAGTGCTGTACACCGGTTGCGATCACGAAATCCTCCGGCTTGTCATGCTGTAAGATCAGCCACATGCACTCTACATAATCCTTTGCATATCCCCAATCACGCAGGGAGGACAGATTGCCCAGATACAGCTTGTCCTGCTTGCCCTGTGCGATTCTTGCCGCTGCAAGTGTGATCTTTCTGGTAACGAAAGTCTCTCCGCGGCGCTCGGACTCATGGTTGAATAAGATACCGCTGCAGCAGAACATGTTGTATGCCTCACGGTACTCCTTTACGATCCAGTAGCCATACTGCTTTGCTACGGCGTACGGGCTGTACGGATGGAACGGTGTGGTCTCACGCTGCGGTACTTCCTCTACCTTTCCGTATAACTCGGAAGTGGATGCCTGATAAATGCGGCAGGTCTTCTCCAGTCCGCAGAGACGTACTGCCTCTAAAATGCGGAGCACACCGGTTGCGACAACATCTGCCGTATATTCCGGCACATCAAAGCTGACACCTACATGGCTCTGTGCTGCCAGGTTGTAGATCTCGTCCGGCTTGATCATGCCGACTAAACGCATGATACTCATGGAATCGGACAGATCACCATAGTGTACATGAAAGTTCGGGTTGCCCTCTAAATGATCGATGCGCTCTCTCTTCTCCGTGGAGGAACGGCGCACCATGCCGTGTACCTCATAGCCCTTGTCCAGAAGAAGCTCTGCCAGATAGCTTCCATCCTGTCCGGTTACGCCTGTAATCAATGCTTTTTTACTCATTTAAAATCTCCTTTTATTATACAATAACTATGATTGTGTCATAAAACACCATTTTATTTTAACAGATCTTCCTTTAATGCCGCAAGCTTTGCATCCGCATCCGCAAGGGAAGTCCCCTTTACGCCAAAGTAGTATTTGATCTTCGGCTCTGTTCCGGACGGGCGCACACAGCACCATGCATTGTCGGAAAGTTCATAATAGAGCACGTTCGATGTCGGCAGTCCGGTCTTTGTCACCTCACCGGTAGAAAGATCCTTTCTGGTGTCCTCCTTGTAGTCGCGCACCGCCAGTACCTGATGACCGCCCAGTTCCTTCGGCGGATTCGTGCGGTACTCACTCATCATCGACTGGATCTGTGCCGCACCGTCGATTCCCTTTAAGGTCTTCGTCTCCAATCCCTCTCTGTAATAGCCGTACTTCTCATACATATCCAGCATTGCATCCCACAGGGTCTTGCCGTGCTTCTTGCACCAGGAAGCCACCTCGCAAAGCATCATGACCGCCACGCACGCATCCTTGTCTCTCGCGTAGGTTCCTGCCAGACAGCCGTAGCTCTCCTCGAGTCCGAATACATAGTGATAGGTATGCTGCTGTTCGAAGAACTTGATCTGCTCTCCGATATACTTAAATCCGGTCAGCACCTCGATCAGCTTCACGTTGTAGGCTGCCGCAATCGCTTTTGCCATATCAGTCGTCACGATCGTCTCCACGAGCGCCGGGTTCTCCGGCATGGTTCCCATCGCCTTCTTCTCTCTTAAGATATACTCTGCGATCAGCATACCGGACATATTTCCGGTAAATGTCACATACTCGCCAGTCTTTGTGTCCTTGCAGTACACGCCGAGACGGTCTGCATCCGGGTCTGTCGCGAGCACGATGTCCGCATCGACTTCTTTTGCCAGCTTTAACGCAAGCTCAAATGCCTTCGGGGACTCCGGGTTCGGGTAGGATACCGTCGGGAAATTACCGTCCGGCAGCTCCTGCTCTTTTACCACGTACACCTGCTCGAATCCAAGCTCCTTTAACACGCGGCGCACCGGAAGGTTACCGGTTCCGTGGAGCGGTGTGTATACAATCTTAATGTCCTTCGCCATCTCCCTGATGACTTCCGGATGGATCGACTGCTTCTTCAGCTCCTCCATGTAACGGTCGTCGATCTCTTTTCCGATGACCTTGTAAAGTCCTGCGGCAACGGCATCTTCTTTCTTCATCGTCTTCACCTGGTCAAAGGATGTCACCTTCGCCACTTCCGCCAGGATATTCTTGTCGTGCGGCGGTGTGATCTGTGCGCCGTCCTCCCAGTATACCTTGTAGCCGTTGTATTCTCTCGGGTTATGGCTCGCCGTAATCACAATTCCGGAAATGCAGCCGAGTTCACGCACGGCAAAGGAAAGCTCCGGCGTCGGACGCAGGCTGTCAAACACATACGCCTTGATGCCGTTTGCGTTCAGGCAGAGCGCCGCCTCATCCGCAAATTCGGTGGACATGATTCTAGAATCGTGGGCGATCGCAACGCCCTTCTCCTGTCCGTTCTGGGAGAGAATGTAGTTCGCCAGTCCCTGTGTCGCCTGACGCACGGTATAAATGTTCATGCGGTTCGTTCCCGCTCCGATCACGCCGCGCAGTCCGCCGGTTCCAAACTCCAACTGACGGTAAAAACGATCCTCGATCTCCGCCGCATTGTCCTTTATTGCAGCAAGCTCTGCCTTTGTATTCTCGTCAAAATACGGGTTTGTGCACCACTCTTTGTAAGCCTCCATGTAACTCATGCTTTTTCCTCTTTTCTTTAATCTTTAATCCACTGTGCCCAATTCTTCCGGTACTCTTCCGGCGTCATATTCTCATTCTCCCGGAACAGCTGGTAAAATAAATCTTCATTGCCGATTCCGGATTCTGTAATTACTTCACTCATCGGCTGAATCGTAAAACGCAGTAATTCTTTTGCCGCATTAAACCTGCGGTTTAAAATATAGTCCCGCACACTGATACCATAACTACCGGCAAACTTCTGCTCCATCAGACTCTGCTCCATGCCAAAGCGCTCCGTCAGCAACGCATAGATACCAGATTCCGTATAGTTCGCATTAATAAACTCGCGAACCTCCTCCATGGTATCTTTGCCGGTCGTCTCCTGCAGACATCCCGTAACCAGCTGCGTCAACATACTGTGAATTGCCAATTCGGACACATTGTCCTTTACACCGTCAAGAATCTTCCCAATCAGCTCTGCGACATCCGCTTTCTCGCTCGCCTTAAAGACAGGCACCGCATTTTTTTTATGAAACAACTCATAGAACTCCGCTGCACAGTTTCCGTTAAAATGAACCCACGCCAGCTTCCACGGCTCATCCTCGCTGCTGACATGTTCAAAGGTCTTGTGACAGTCGATCCACACGCACTCACCCTTATGCAGTTCGATCGTCTGTCCTTCCGTGGAAATACTTCCCTTTCCTGCAACCACTTCAAAAATCAGATAAGAATCCAGATTCTCCCGTCTGCACACATGCGGTACGAGACTTTCCAGTCTTCCTACCTCCTGCACATAGAGCAGATGATTTTTGGCAAACATTCCGGGGGTGTGAAGCATACGGTCTGACTTTGTAACCCCTTCCGAAGAAAACATCTTTTCCATTCGCTCAATCTCCTCCATCACGCTATACTCTCTCCCGCCAGTAATCCAGTGTCTCCTGAATCGTCTGCTCCAACGGAATCTGCGGTTTCCAGCCGGTCGCCGCGTTTAACTTTGTAATATCTGCTTCAATAATCGGAACATCCACCGGCCGGATCTTATTCGGGTCAATCTCCACCCGAATCTCCCTCGGAGAAAATGAAATAATCAGATCCAGAATCTCCCGGATCTCATGGGCATGTCCGCTGCCGACATTGTAAGTCTCTCCCGGGGTTCCTTTCTGCACCAGAAGTGCATACGCGCGCACAACGTCTCGCACATCCGTAAAATCCCGCTTTGCCGCCAGATTTCCGACATACATCACAGGCTCTTTCTTTCCCGCCTCGATCTCCGCTACCTGTTTGCAGAAATCCGAGATGACAAAGATCGGCGACTGGCAGGGACCGATGTGGTTGAATGCCCGGACCATCATCAGCTGCATATCATACGCCTGCGTATAGATGCTGGCGATCATATTCTGGCAGACCTTCGTTGCCGCATAGATATTGCCCGGTCGAAGGTAATTATCCTCCTTGATCGGCGTCTCCCCTTCCCTGATATGCCCGTACTCTTCACCGGATCCGATCAGAAGCACCCGCGGTTTGTAAAAAAGCTCACGCACCGCATCCATCAGGTTCACGCTTCCCTTGACATTGATGTCAATCGTAAGCCCCGGATTCTTCCATGCCACACTCACGGAACTCTGTGCCGCCAGATGAAAAATGTAATCCGGACGCACCTCGTACAGCAGCGCAACAATCTCATCCTTATTCAAAATATTCAGGTCGTGGATTGCCACCCCGGGTATCTCCAGCTGTTCATGCGCCAGTTTTGTCGCATGGACTTCCATTCCATGATTATTCTTTAACTCACGTGCCAGATAACTTCCTACGAAGCCTGCCGCACCTACAATCAATGCTTTGCTCATATTGTCATTCCCTTTTATTTATAAATGATAACTTTCTACCATATTTGCAAATTCCTGTGAATTTGCAAACCCCCAGAATACCTGTGTCCTGTCCATCATACCAGAGTTCAGTGCATTTGTCCAATCGCTTATTCCCGCATCATCTCCCTCTCTGTCAAAGCATCCGCGGTACAGCATTTTTACATATTCGGTATTCGACAAATTCTTGTTACTGCACTCTGTGGAAAAGACAAATCCATAGGCAATCTCCTGCATGGACTGCGTATGATGGTTGATTGCTTCACACCAGTGATTCAAACCGTCTGTATCATAATTCCTGCTTAAAAACTGTGTATAATTTCTGGCAACGAAACATGTAACGTTATAGTTCTGGTCGCGCTCTTCCGTCAATGAGACATCGCCCTTCTGGATCTCATACGTATTGCACAGCTGCTGGAATTCCTCTGAATTGATAAACTGGCGGAACACATAAAGTCTGGAGGCTCCGTTTTCCAATGTCTTGACCCAGCCTGCTTTTCCATCCGTATCCGATGCACGTCCCATCAGGCTCAGATACAGATGCTCCACATAATCTGCATTGTTATAATTATGATTCTGAAACTCCTCGCTGAACAAAAATCCGTATGCCACTTCCGCACCCGTTCTGCCGTTTGTCAGCTCCTGCGCCCAATAATCCAGTTCGCTCTGTTCTGCCGATCTGCCGAGTGCATTTTCATATAAAAGTGATGCAAACCGCTGCTTGCCGGTCAGCGTCGTTCCCGTGTTGCCGCTGTTTCCGTTGTCCGTGCCTGTGTTTCCGCCATTGTTACTGTCATTCGATCCGCTGCCTCCGCCTGTATTTCCGCCATTGTTACCGTCATTCGATCCGCTGTTTCCATTGTCTCCGCCGTTGTTTTCCGGTGTTTTTACGGTTACGCTGCAGGTCAGCTTCTGATTGTCATAAGACGCACTCAGCGTTGCATTCGTCCAGCTCTCACTGGAAAGTTCATACGCCACAAGACGGTAAATCACATTTGCAACGCTCTCCGGCAGATCACTGTTCACCGGAAGTGTAAAGCTGGTCTCCCCTGCCGCAATCTTCTGACGGATCTTCTCGGCAAACGGATCCGACCACTGATGGATCTCCCCGGTCTTAATAAAATAATTTTCTTCCAGAGAGTTGCACTCATATCCGGCTACCGGCTGTGTGTGGTCGCTGTGTACCAGCTTCATGATATCGTCATTCAGTCCGAAATACAGATGCTCATAAAACGTTCCTTTGTAAGACGCTCCCATATCATCCCAGGTGCTGTCAATCTGATACCACTTTCCATCCAGCTGCGCCGCTGTCCACACATGTCCGTTTCCGGCGATCCGTCCCGTCGGAATACCGACCTTATTTAGGAGCATCACATAGGCTCTGTGATATGACTCACAGGTTCCCTTTCCGCGCGCCAGAACGCCCTCTGCCGCACAATAGCTGTACGTATAGTCGTAATCCGCGTGATCTAAAATCCAGTCATGCAGCCAGACCGCCTTATCGAAATCGGTCGAGCAGCTCTTCTCACATTCGCCCGCAACATTTGCCACGAGTTCTTCCACCGATGGATAATTCGGATCGTTAATTACGATGGGGTACTCCAGCAGCCCTGTCGTCTTGGTCTGGTATGGTGTCGATCCCATATCCATGACACCAAACCGGATATAATACGTACCTGACGCATAAAAGGTGAATTTGAACTCATCGCTATCTCCGTAGACACTGTTTGACCCATAGCTGATATCATAGACAAAATTCTGCTGCGCATCCGTCAGTGAAGCAATCCGGTATTTGTAAGTACCGCTCCCGCCGGTCGCCAGAAGCTTAAATGTCACCTCTTCCCCGCACTTGATGTCTGATGGATACGATACCGTTAAATTCAGCGTGTCTGCCGCTTTTAATTCCTCAGATACCACTTCCTCTGCCATTACCGGCATACGGTTTCCGAGTGCCAGCACCATAGCGCACAATACTGTGCCAATTATCATTCTTATTTTTCTCATTTTGTACCTCAAAAGGGAATTCCGCCCGGAATTCCCCCCTTTCTTTTTTTATTGTTTACCAGTCTCCAAGAAAATTCTGGCAGTAATTCGTACCGTAAGCTCCCCCTGCCGCATAGCCGGTCGCCAGATACTCATACGATTCCTCCAGAATATTTCCTCTGTGTGTCTCAGAATTCATCCATGCATTTACCACCTGGGGCGCTCCGCTCTGTCCTCCCGCAATATTTTCACCGGCAGTACAATAATCCAGCCCCGCCTCCTCATAAAGTGAAAAACAATTTTCGCCATTTGGACGTATGTGACTGAAATAATCCACAATTTCCCCGGCACGCACCTGTGCTACCTGCTCCCACAGATCCTCTCTGGTCATAAGCTTTTCCAGACCATTGTTCTGACGCTGCTCGTTGCAAAGTGCCAGAATCTGAATATTCATCTGCCAGGCATCCGTAGCATCCGGTGTCTCAATTGCATTTCCAATATTGATTCCTGACGCAGCGCAACGCCTTAAAAACTCTGTGCTGAATAAAAATCCATTAAATACATACTCTCTGGTATTCGTATAATTAAGCTTGTCCACCCAGTCTGTAAGGCCTGCCTCATCCGGTTCACGGTCCATCATCGTGTGATACAGCATCGTTGCAAACTCTGCGTTAGACGTATGCTTCTCCTTATATTCTGTGCTGAATATAAAACCATACGCCACCTGGCTGCCCTCGGCACCGTTGGCAAGCTGTGCACTCCAGTCTGCAAGTCCCGCCTCATCCGGCTCGCGCTCCAGACAGATGCGGTACAATCTGGTCACAAAATCTGTGATGGTATCATTGTCTGTCCCACACCAGGAACAGTTGCCGAGAATCGGAATACTGATGCCGCTCCAGTCGCCGCTTCCACTCTCAATACCATAGGAAGCACAAAGCGCAGAAAATTCTTCCGAATTCACAAAGCCGGTCATGACCGCTCCTCTGGTCTGCCCTTCTGCCAGACGATTCATCCAGTCCGCCTTTCCGGCTTCATCTGCCGTGCGTCCGAAAAACGCCTGATACATGGCGTCCACATAGCAGCTGTTGCAGAGGTTCATATTGCGGAATTCCGTACTGAACACAAATCCGTACGCCACATCAGCGCCTCTTGCCTCTCCGGTCTGCAGACGATTCACCCAGTCTGCCCTGCCTTCCTCATCCGCTGCACGGCCAAGGCACACCTGGTACATCCGATCCACAAATGCGGTGACATTATCCTCCGCCCGCACCGGAACGGTCTTCCCCGTCAGAAGACCGGCTCCTGTAATCATGACGAAAGCAGCAATAAAAACCGCCAGCGATCTTCGTATCTTTTTCATTCAGTTCCTCCCTATCTCTGGTTGACGCAGATTGCAAACTCTGTCATCCCGCTTTAGTCTCTCGTTATTCCATACTTTTTGCACAGATTATTGAATTCTTCACTGCCGACAAATCCGTTAAATACATCTTCCCTGCTGTATCCCTGCGTCTGCATGCGGCTTACCCAGTCTGCCTTGCCGCCCGCATCTGCACTCCGGTCAAAAAATGCACGGTACAGATACTCCACATAATCATTGTCGTTCAGATTCTTATTCTTAAACTCCTGGGAGAAAATAAATCCCTGCGCTACTGAACCGCCGCTCTTTGTGTGATCCCACAGTCCGTTCGTCCAGTCGTTTAATCCGTCCGTATCCGGATTGCGGTCCAGGCAGATATTATAAAGTCTGGTCACAAATGCCGTCACACCGTCTGTGGCACCGCAGACCGTACATGCTCCTCTCGGAACTGTTCCGTACTGTGGAACCGCAATACCGTCTCCCCTCGTAATACCGTACTGGGTACACAGATTGTTAAACTCTTCGCTCTGCGAAAATCCGTTGAATACTTCCTCTCTGGTCGTTCCTGTCCCGAGTCTGCCGACCCAGTCATCCAGACCGCCCTGGTCATATTCCCGTCCCATGAACGCGCGGTAGAGCTGCTTTACATAATCGGTGTTGCAGTAATTGTAATTCTGGAATTCCTGGCTGAACACAAATCCGTATGACACCTCCACACCGGATGCCTGTCCGGATGACAATCTGTTCACCCAATCATTTAAGCCCGCATCATCCGGTTGACGATTTAAGCAAACCTGATACAGCCGGGTTACAAACTGTTCAATCGGATCTTCCGTAATCTCACGATTGCTTTCCGGCACGACCTCGACCACATTCTTGTTCACCCACATTGCCGGTCGGACGCCGCCGATCACATTTGCCACTGCCATACCGTCGTAGCGGAGCGAACCTGTGTAATGTACATACATGGCATCGTATGTATAGATACCCGGAGTCCGCAGCCACCAATAGGAACTCTGTGTCGTTGTATTGCGGAGCGCCGAGTCTCCGTTTCTGCTGAGAGCATACTCTGTGCAGTTCGCCATTCGCTTGCCGTCCGTATTCAGATAGTTGGCAGCCTCCGAAGCGCTGAGCAAAAAGATCTTGTCACTGGTCGCCGATCCGCCGGATGTTCCGAATACGGTATTCGACTCTCCGGATACCGATGTTGTGTAAATTCCCGACTTCTGTCCATCACTAAACGCCGCATTATAGAAGGAATCGTTCAGCCAGGTACGGATACTGCTGTTCGCCCATGTAACCGTTGTCTGCAGGTTCGGATAATACCGCTGGAAATCCAGGACATTCTTGCTGATCACAAGCGCCTTATCGCCCTGAATATCCAGTACCGTCCACTCAATGGTCTCAGCGCCGTTGGAAGTATTGTTATCCTGCTCGTAAGAACCGTATTTTACGGTCCCGCCGACATGAATCTTCGTCCGGTCCACGCCGTCGGTGCTGGCGCTTCCGCTTCCGCTGCAGGTGACACTCGCGCCGGTCAGTGCCTCATTATTCGCTCCGATCTCCAACGCTCTCCACTGTGCCCTGGAGCCGCCGTACTGCACTGTGCGCAATCCGGCACACCGGTTGAACGCATTATCGCCGATATACGTAACACCGCTTCCGATCGTAACATTTGAGATACATCCGCATCCTTCAAATGCATGTCCCTCAATCACGCCCTGGTAGATATTGGCAGATTCAATCGGCGCCCACGCAAACGCGAACGTTCCAATGTAGGATACGCTGTTTGGAATTGCAATACTGGTAAGTCCCGAACAGCTGTCAAATGCACTCGCCCCGATGCGGGTCAGTCCGTCTGTCGGCAGGTTCACAGTCCGGATGCCATCGCAAAGATAAAATGCGTAATCACCGATCGTTGTTACACTGGAGGGAATTGTCACACTGGTAATGCTCTTTCCATACTCAAATGCATAATCACTGATCGCAGTCACACCGTCCGGAATCTGCAGATTTGTCACTTCCGAACCATTCAGATACAAATGTTTTGCAAACTGAAGCGGGTTTGCCAGATAGCCGCCGAAATCAATCCTGCACCATGCAGCGAGATCGCTGATATACACGCCGGTCAGTCCGGTACAGTTCTCAAAAGCACTGATTCCGAATCCGGTTACACCGCTTCCCACCGTAACTGTATTAAGTGCCGTACAGCGGATAAACGCTGACTCACCCACAAAACCGGACTTGATCGTTGCCTGTTGAAGGCGGGTACAATCTGTGAATGCCCCAAATCCGATCGTTGAGATCGTCGACGGTGTCGTCACACTTGCCAAGGAACTGCAGCCCCAGAACGCACATGCCCCGATGGATGTCACTCCCTCTGCAATATTTACCGCCGTAATCGATGATTTGCAAGCATACCACGGCATGCACTGCGAGGATCCCGGCGTATCATATACCGGATAATCATACATCGCGCCGCTTCCGCTGATCGTAAGCACGCCATTATTATAGCTCCATGTCAGATTGTCGCCGCACTTGCCGGAAGCTGCATACTTCATATTCTCTGTCACTTTTACGGCAGCCACATCTTCCGCCGCACTCATCTCTGCCGCAGGCTTGCTCTCCGCCGCCTCTGTTGCTTCCGGCTCTTCCGCCTCCGTCGCTTCTGTCACTGCTGCTTCGGCTGTTTCTGTTGTTTCCGGCTGCTCTGTGCTTTCCTCTGGCGTTGTTTCGACAGCCGCATCCGTTGTCTGTTCCGCCGTCTCTTCAGCAGCCGCGGCACTCTCCACCGTCGTCTCCGTCACTTCCGCTGCATAGACTGCATTGCCCGGAAATGCCACACCACATGTGAGCATCATTGCCAGAAAAGCCGCTAACACACGTCTCTTCATAATCTCCATATCTCGCTTTCCCCGTATACTACAGAAGGAATCCTGCCGGATTCCTTCCCTTACTGCTACTATAGCATTTTATATACGTTTTGTCCATTTATAATCCATAACTGGCAACCATATTTGCAAATTCCTGTGAGTTTGCAAAGCCCCAGAATACAGTCTCTCTGGAGGTACCGTTGTTCAGCTGGCTCACCCAGTCATTCAGTCCGGCATCGTCATATGGACGTCCAAAAATACCGCGATAGAGCATCTTGACATAATCGCTGTTTGAGAGGTTCATGTTGATACACTCCTGTGAGAATACAAAACCATATGCCACATTTTCCATTCCGTATCCACTGTTGATGCGTCCGCTCCAATCATTTAAACCATCCACATCATAGGTACGTCCCAGAAACTCGGTATAATTTCTTGCCACAAAGCGTGTCACATTGTAATTCTGATCCCGGTTCTCGGTCAACGCAACCGTTCCTCTCTCAATCTCATAGGTATTACAGAGATTTCCAAACTCCGCAGAGTCCGTAAACTGCCGGAATACATACAGTCTGGACACGCCATTCTTCAGATGTGTTACCCAGTCTGCCTTTCCATCTGCATCCGATGCACGTCCCATCAGGCTTAAATACAGATGCTCGACATAATCCGCATCACTGTAATTCTTATTCTGGAACTCCTGACTGAAGATAAAACCGTAGGCAACCTCAGCACCGGTACTTCCATTCTCAAGCCGCCCTACCCAGTAATCAATTTCAGACTGTGTGGCAGTGCGGTCCAGCACATACTGGTACAACAGTTTTACAAACGGCGCCGACTTGTGCTGCGTTGTGTCCGTCGTATCCGATGTATCTGTCGTTCCTGTTGTTCCTGTCGTTGCCGTCACACTCTTGCTTGCCACATTACTGTCCCAGTAGGTATCGCATACTGCCGCCGCCTTGACTGTGCAGCTTCCGCCCAGTGTAAATGTCGACGAATATTTCTCCGATCTCGTGTAAGCCGGCGTCGGTGTATCTCCATTTGTTGTATAATAGATGATCGCATTCGGCGTACTGCTCGTTATCGTCACATAATTGACATTGTTGTTCGCCGTAACCGAAATCTGCGGCTGTGCGGTCTGCTGTATAATCGTCGGCAAAGTGCCTGGATCAGAGTAAGTTGCCCCACTATCCAAGGTACACGCCGGAAGATACTCATTCCAATAGGATTCTTCTGCGTGAGAACTTGCATAGCTTGCCAGATCCGCATCATATACGGCGTCGCTCCGTTCAAAATATTCATAGTCGATGGTACTCTGATCTGCCCAGGTACAGTCTACATTATACCAAGAGTCGTTGATACGCACCTTATTCCACTCATGGTCATCACTTGTCACCGCAATACAGTCAACACCCACACCGTTGCACATCATCTCAAACGCCTGCGCATATCCAGCGCAGACGGTCTTATCCATGCAGAATACGCTGTATACCGACTGTGTGTATGCCGTATCTTCATTAAACGAGTTGCCATAAATATCCGTATTATAATCCACTTTCTGCACAATGAGATCGTGAATCATTTTTACTTTTTCCGCCTCAGAGCTAAGTGAATTGACCGTATTTTTCCAGGTATCCACCTGATTCTTCACACTCTGTGTTGCAGTGCTTCTCGCCGTACCATTCTGAAAGGCAGAATAGACACCGAATGCCGCATACCATCCGCTGCTGTTGCCTCCCTGATACAAAGACACATTGATAAAATAATACTGCGGATTCATGTAACGGAACATATATGCCACATACGTAATTCTGTTTGAATTCAGGCTTCCGCAGGATACATACGGTATATGTCCATCCGTCAGATTATCCGTACCAAGAAGCACCTGTCTGCAGGATGCATCCAGTCCATCCCAGAATTTGCGCTCTTCCGTCGAAAGCATATTATACACGTAATTGGACGAATAAGCATCCCACGCTGCTGCATATACACTGGAACTCTTGCTGCTGTCTGCCTCTGTTTCGTCTAAAACATCATCTTCTGCAATCGTTCCGACATTGATCACGTTAAGATCCATCAAACCTGTCGGATGTGTAATCTCCTCTGCGGTCGCTTCTGTCTCGTTCTCTGTTGTGTCGGCAGCTGCCGCTTTCACAGGCTCCGCAGACTCCGTGCTTTCCGCAGTCTCCGTATTTTCCGCAGTCTCCGTATTTTCCGCGGTCTCCGTACTCTCTGCTGCGGCGGTGTCCACAGGCGTCTCTTCAGATGTCTGCTCTGTTTCTGTTTCCGTCTCCGTTACAGTTTCTGCCACTTCTGCTGCGGATACCTGTGCCTGTGTCCCAATACTTCCCATTACCATGCATCCCAACAGCAGTATTGCTGCAATCCGTTTCTTCATACCTAATGCTCCTTTCTATAATCATTACAGGCCGTAGCTTGCGATGATATTTTCAAACTCCTGTGAGTTTGCAAATCCCCAGTATACCTCTTCTCTGGAAGTTCCCTGCTCCAGCCGGCCGACCCAGTCTGCTTTTCCGGCAGCCTCAGATGCTCTGCCCAGGCACAGGTTGTAAAGCATTTCTGTGTAATCCGCATTGTTTCGGTTCTGGTTTTCAGATTCCTGTGAAAATACAAATCCGTACGCCACATTCTTCGGCGACTGTGCCCCCGAAAGAATGATGGAACACCAGTAATTGATACCGTCTGTCTCTCCGCTTCTTCCAAGCGCCTTCTCATAGCACCGGTTGACATACTGCGTCACCTTGATGTTTTTATCTCTCGCCTCTGTAATCTCCGCCTGTCCCGGTGTGATTCCATAACCGGAACAGATATTTCCAAATTCTGTCGACCCCGCAAAACCGTTGATAACATAGACATAGGAAACACCATCATTTAAGGTTGAAAGCCAGGTATTCTTTCCGGTCTCGTCCGAGCTTCGATCCAGCATTGCCGCATAGAGGATGTCCACAAATTCCGCATCAGACTTGTTCAGATTACGAAACTCTTCGCTCATTACCAGATCTTTTACGATCTCAGCTCCACCGTTACCGGCAATCAGCTTGCCTGTCCATGTATTCAGACCGGACACATCCGCATCCCTGCTAAGGATCTTGCGGTAGCAGCGCATCACGTACGCCGTCGCATTGTAGTTCTGATCACGGTTCTCCGTCAGGCTCACTGTTCCCGGTGAAAACATATAATAGGAACACACTGTCGCAAACTCTGACGACCCAATCAGCTGCTTTAACACATATTTCTGTGAGACTCCGTTGGACAGAACCTCCACCCAGTTGCTGACTTCCGAATCCTGCGGACTTCTGGCAAAAAGTGCCGCGTAAAGCTTCCGCACGTACACCTCATTCGTGTAGTTCTTATTCTTAAATTCACTGCTGGAAATGATATCAACCGCAACATCGGCAGCGGTCATCGTCTCCTCCGAAATTGCAGCGGCATATGCATTCATGCCGCTTGCATCCGGCTCACGCTCCAGAAGGCTCTCATACAGCCTGGTCACATACAGCTGTGCATTCTGATAATTATCTCTTACATAGAAGAAATTGCAATCCACGTAACCGCTTATACCGCTCACGCCGCCCTTGCTGCTATACTGCCATGCGTAATACTCGCCTGCATACGTCGTCTGCGTCGTATAATTGGCAAGCCAGATCTTATAGTAGTCGTCCAGAATTTCACCTCTTATGTAAGACTGCAGCATGGTCTTATTCGCATAGACCATCGGCGTATATCCTGCCGACTGCACCGTGGTACAAAAAGCATTCACAACTGCCGTTGCCGTATCAATATCCAGATTAGCATCCGCAAGACGTCCACTATGGTTTGTGCCGAATTCATAATCTATGACCACCGGCAGTGTGATATTGTAGCCAGAGATTCTATTTAAAAGATAATTTGCCTCTTCCGCTGCCTCCGCCTGTGTGGTTGCCTGTGAGAAAATATAGACACCGACTCTCAATCCGGCATTCAATGCGCCCTGGATATTGGCCCGATACTTGGAATCATCGAACAATCCTCCGTTCGACATTCCGCGGTATCCCACACGGATCAGCGCGTAGTCAATTCCGGCTGCCTTGACCGCCGACCAGTTAATATCTCCATTGTGATAAGAAACGTCGATTCCGTTCACAATCTTATAACCACTGTCGTACCGCCCGTTATGTATATAGGAGCTTCCGGTATATCCACTGTAAGTCGCCGATGAGCTTTTGATATTCGATGTGCTCTCCGGCTCCTCATTGCTCATGGAGGTACCCGCCTGCGGGTCTTCTTCCAACGCTTCCTCTGCCACAGTGCTGGATGCCTTTAAGTGCCCTGTCTTCTCTACTGCTTCCGTCTCTTCGGTCTCCTCTGTCTTCCCGGTTCCCTCTGCCGCTTCGGTCTCCTCTGCTGCTTCGGTCTCTGCCGTCTCTGTCAACTGACTCTCCGAGCCTTCTGCCACATCCTCCGTCTCTCTCTCTGTCGACGTCTGCACTTCTGTTTCCGTCACAGATGCCGCTTCCGTTTCCTCCGATGTGTTTTCCGGATTTACTTCTTCTGTCGCCATCTCCGTTCCGTTTTCCGTAAGGCTCTGTGCCATCGCTGCCTGTCCTCCCGGTATTCCGGTTGTCAGAAGCGCTGCCGCCAGTATACACGCTAGTACTCTTTTCTTCATCTTGATCCTTCCTCTGTCTAAATAACATATTTCTACCAATTTTAATTATACACGTACCGGGGACAACGTCAATTTACAAAATATGTATATTTTCTTAATTTTTCCGGTCATCCTTCCCCAGGATCTGACAGACCTGTCTATGACCAAAAAGGCCCGCGCTGTCAAATCGACAGCGCGGG
>OGQX01001988.1_pt1 | contig 16913 bp, 20 predicted proteins | sample 1553291 | NCBI WGS metagenome assembly OGQX01 (sample SAMEA2580030, study PRJEB22360) | human gut metagenome | biome: human gut; feature: human-associated habitat; material: faeces | place: Denmark | collected 2008/2010
GTTCACAGTGAGATGAACAAGCGTTGTTACCTCTCTTATGTAGGTTTCAAGAACAGGAGTTCGCTATAAGTTCAGATAAGCGACCATCTATCGAAAGTGTCATTTTATCACCTCGTCATTACTCAATTGAAATGAACCATATCATAAGGATAATACTGCTCATTTTGTAAATCGTTATCTATAAAACCAAGTCTTTTTGCAATAGCACCAGCTTCAAAACACCAATATCCATAATACTGATATTTATTCACCAGTTCATGTGTACCATACCAAGCACTATCTACAGAGCCTTTATACCATCCTCTCAAATATTTTAGAAAAGCATCTCTATCTTCATCGTTAATGCTTTTTACTAACTTTTTGTATGGACGAGGGAAGGATATTTTCGATGTATCAAACTTACTTTTATTTCCAATGAGGATAAAATCTAATAATGAATCATATGTTTCAGATTTACTCAATTTATTTTTTATTATATTCAACTTACCATCGTCCAAATTCAGAAGATATGCTAAAGAAGCAAAAATAATATTGCTCTCGTATACTGAATCATCCCAAGCTTCACCAAACAAATCTAAAGAAGATTTAAATTCTTTTTTTATTTCTTCAATTGAATCACCTTTTGAATACTTTGCGATTATTATCCCGATTTTTTTTTGTAAAATGTAATCTTTTACAAAAAGTATCTTGTCATTTAAGTATTTTCCAGCAGCAATACCCTCTTCAAATCTTTTGATTCCTTCTGACATTTTCAAAATATACTCATCAAAATACTCTTTTGATTTAATTGTATCTCGCATAATATTCTCCTTAATATCAAAAATTCTTGATGTAAATAATTATCTACTTTAATGACTTAACACTAGTTGTAACATTTACTAAACCGTTATCGTTACTTACATTTACTCTGAACAATTCCTTAACAGTATCACCAGTTGCAAGTCCTTCGATTATGTCATCTGGGTCATCGACTATTTTTCCTATATTATTTTTTATCTTAGTAAATTTCACCTTTATTATTGTTTGGCACTAATAAAAGAGGTCATTCTATTTCAAACCATTTCCATGGCTGCGTTTCATCATCACGAAAAGCGCCGCATCCTAGAGGAAGATCACATAATTCACCAATAGAAGAATCAATCTGCTCCATTTCCGAAATCGATATTATAGCAGCACTTTCTTCACTAACGTCCTCTCCGTCCAGAAATTCCCACATTCCATCTTCTTTATCATGGAAAACTAAAACTACTTTCTTTTTTTTGTTAATAATATCTACAGTTGTTATTACCATTGTATTTTCATCAATATCAAACATAATTTTTCCTCACTTATTTGATTTAAAAATATTTTCTTCTCTTGATAAAACCTGTGCATTAGAATAACTATTACTTCATCCACTGCTTCTTGGCTTTATGTGGTCAATTTGAACTTCCAATGGATCTGGCGTTACGTTTAGCTTACTTTGAGTTGCGGGAACAAGTTCTTTTCCTGACATATCAGATTTTATTTTTCCGCCATTTCGTCTCATATTTTCTTGTATTATCTGTCTTTTTTGAGCCTTTGTAAACTTTTTCCCTTCACCTACATATTTTGAATCTTTTAGATTAGAATAATCACCAGCATTATGCACCAACACACCTAATCCGCTAACGTGATATGTATGGTAATCCTCTACTTGAAAATTATACACCTTAACAGAATCATCTGTCAACTCAACGTCAAAATTTTCAACTAAAAGAACATTTCCGTTTACATCAAGAAGTTCATCACCAACTATTAGTTCTCCTGCTTTGACAAAGCCACGATCATTCACATAAAACGGGTGCGTTTCAGTTGTAACAATTTCTTCGCCGTTGATCACCAAATGAATAAGCTTCGGATCTTTTCTTATGTAGGACTTTTATGATGATTTTAGTTAGTCTTCCTGCGGATCATATATCCATACCAAATCACATTGTAATTCGTTACAATATTTTTTTAATTTATTTAAATATTTATCGACAACATCTGGGCAATTTTGGGAAAAGAAGATTTTAATACAAGGCTGTTTATCAAATTCAGGATATTGTTCAAACAATTGTCCTGATTTTATAAAGCCTATATAGTTTTTTAATTTATCTTGAAGCAATTGCCAATGAGCTACTATTGCTTCTTCCTGCCATGTTAAATGGTCACTTATACCCATAATTATATGATTATCTTCAGCATAAATGTAATCAATACTGTTTTTCTCAAGTACAGACATTAGTTACCTCCTATTAATTTCATATCATCTAGAATGGAGCGAGTTATACCATTCCTTGTCGTATATCCCTTTAAATGTCCAAGTATAGTGCCGCCTAAAAAGCCGTCTTTTCCTTTTCCTCTTATCATGCCACCAATTTTTTGATTTTGGGTATATGGAGCTGTATCTGATGCTTTTACCTCATAAAAAAAATCATTTGTTATTTCATCTGCTCTAACATTATAATCCACCAAATTGCCATCGTTATCAAATGGTTTTATAGTGATTTCCTGTTTGGTTTCGGGGTGTTCTTTAAGCAATTTTTGATGTCTTTTTAAATCTGATTTGAGCTGATTGATATATATAATTTTTCTTTGTCTCTGAGACCTCAGCTCATTTGCTCTGTTTTCATAGTTATTAACTTCAGAACAAGCGTCATAATATCTACTTCTAGATTCATAGTAGTAATCTTCATAATCCATAGGTATTAACACCCCAATCACGAATATTTGCTGAGTTTTAATTTCCCAATGACCAACATTAGATATTCCGTAAACATAACAATAGGAATAGTTTTTTCTATGGGCTGAAAAATCACTGATACTGCTAGCCATATGAATAATTCTATTGATAAGATCAAATAGGCTCTTTTTTTAAATACGCTAATTTCATCTCTGTCTAAAGACTTGTTTTTATCTTCGACAGTGGCAAAAGCAAAGCATACCACCATACTTCTTAAAGAACTTAAGCATAAAAGACTTCATAATTTCACTTCCTTTTACGATTATTGCGATATACACACCATTATCATATCATATCATATTAACATATACAAAGGTAAAGCAATGGTACGAATTATGGTGTTTTTGGGTACAAAAAAAGCAGTGCCCGTATCAGCACTGCCATAATTTTTATGATTTTTTCACTACATTATATAAAACTGCTTTTACAACATACTTGTCATCAACAATGTTGTTCTGGAGTTTTCCATTGTATTTTTCCAACGATGTCCTTACACTTATCAATCCGTATCCATGTTTTTCTGGATCATCATATTTGTTACTTATATTTGCAAATGTATTTTCTATTTTTATTACTATCATGCCTATTGAATAATTTATGTCAATATTAAGCTGCTTCACCTTTGCTTCTTTCAATGCATTCAGAGCATTATCTAACAAATTTCCTAATATTACAGTTAAATCAAATGAATTTACCTGTAATTCTTCAGGCAATACAATATGGCACGAAAAAACAACATTCATTTCATTGGCAATCGATAATTTATAATTCAACAAGCAATCAAAGTCTATATTACCTGTATTTACGAATTCTTTTTCGGTAATTAAATTATTGGTCATATTATTGATATATTCATCTGCCTTTGTGTAATTGCCGTTTTCTAAATCATATTTTAACTTTAACAAATGATTTTTCATATCATGCTTTAATAAGCGTATTTTCTTTTGTGACTCGTTCATTAATTGAATTTGATTTTTGTAAGCTTGATTAGAAGATTCAACAGCGTTAAACATGATTTTCATTTGCATATTTTCTATATATTTATCATACAAATAAAAGTTCAAAAAATTTATTATTAATAAAATCACCGATATCAGAAAACTCTTCACATTATAATCTGGACCAGATAGTTCTCCAATCATAATTGTTCCAGCTGAAATAATAATTAATAAAACTATATATTTAGAATTGACTATCACTTTCTCCTCTCTTTTAAAGCAATATCGAAATAAAAACACAAAGCCTAAAAATGAAATGCTTTGAGGAGCATTTGATTTGATTAATACAAAATTCGGATTTATACAAGTAAACATCCAATCAAAAAACATACCAACCGCACAAACGCCGATAGTTAGAAATATATAAGTTTGTATAGGCTTTTTATATTGTAACATTATCACGAACATAGGCAATATATTGCTGATCAAATTCAGCATTATGTTATCCATAAAAAGATACACACCGCAATTTATTAGATAATAAACAATATAAGTCAAGATCTCAGCAAATTGATGAAGTTTACTCTTGCCCAAAACCGCAGTAAAAAGTATGTATACAGCATACATATGCACCGCATTAGAGACTAAATATACCGTTGGCTGCATTTACGATCCTCCTATCTTGTCAGATAATATGTCCATTACACTGTTACGATATCCGTCGCTGATCTTTAGCCTTGTTCCGTTTGATAATACAACAGTTTCAAAATCTGCATCAACAATGTGATTGATGTTAACAGCCAAGCCACGTTTTATTACAACCATATCATTTTTCATTTCATTAGTTACAGCATCACTAAATTTATGATAACAAATTATCTCTTCACTTGATGTAATCAATTTAAGCTTTTTTCTTTCACTTTGTATATAAATTATTTCGCTGACGGCTATTTTGTGCTTAATATTTTCCAATGTATAAGTGAAGAATACATTACTGTTCGAATATAATTTGATGAAATTAGAAATACAAGGATAAAGTCGTTCTTTACTTACCGGTTTAATGATGAAATCAAAAGGGTGGACAGAAAATAACTCCATTGCGTATGAATCTTTAGCCGAGATGAATACTATCTGAGTCCTTATATCCCCAATCCTGCCTCTGATTTTTTTGCCCAAATCCACTCCATTCATATTAGGAAATTCTATATCCAAGAAAATTAAATGATAGCCCATTGAGGACTGCAATCTTTCATATAAATCTTCGCATGTTAAAAATATATCAACGTCAAAGTCCAAATTGTATTTGAACTGATATTCCAACAATGATCTTTTGAGTTGGGCACATACATATTTTTCGTCATCTACTACCGCAATTCTAATCACGACGCTCACCTGCCTTAATTAACATTGTACCAAATATTTTACGTAAAATCAATACATAATTTGTTAAAATCGTGGTATAATACATTAATACAGATAAGACAAACCTTTCGCAAAATCTGCACCTACAGGCAAAAAGGCAAAAAAGCAACGTAAAATCATGCATTATTTACTACCAATCAGATATTTCTGACGGCTAAAAACTTTTAAGCTACAAAATTAAGTTTTTCAACATATTTCTTTTTTGTATCAAGCGATGAGTGAACATAGCGGTTAAGTGTAATATTAACATTAGAATGACCTAGCAACTCGCTGACAGTTTTAGCATCAAAGCCATTCTCAATACAAACAGTAGCGTATGTGTGACGCAGTAAATGAAAATTAACGTTTTTGGAATGAACTTTAACCGTTCTTCTTCCCTGACTTCCGACGGTTCGCAGCGAAAAAAACAGATGCTTACTCCAGAAATTCATTAAGCTCTTCAAGCTCACGGTTTTTCTTTAAAAGCTCTTTGATACGCTTGTTTGCTGCCTGAAGCTGCTGTGCGATAGTAAGTGACTCTCCTTTGCGAGCTTTATTGCCTGCTTTCGTTAAATTGTGTTGACAAATCCCATTAAACAAGGACTTTCAGATAAAGAAAACGGACACCAATCAAGATACGCATTGTATCAAAATTGGTGTCCTGTTATGGTGCGGATGACGGGACTTGAACCCACATGACCTTGCGATCACTAGCACCTGAGGGTGGGGTAACGACAGTGAATAATAAGTTAACTCATACCCTTATCCTACTGATAACCCCCTTATCCATCTCATGCACCGTATCGCACAGAACGGAAATATCCTCTGCCGAATGAAAGCATATCAGAATAGTCTTGCCCTGCTCCTTGTAGCTGAGAAGATACTCTCTCATTTCCTTAACGCCGTCCTTGTCAAGTCAGTTGAAAGGCTCGTCAAGAATAAGAATCTTCGGGTTTTCCATGATAGCCTGAGCAAGCCCTAAGCGCTGACAGCCAAAGATATAGTGCTTGCATTCAATACAAAATTAAGTATTGATTCCATAGCTAAGAATCACGAAATTTAGTTTTTCCTTAACCAATTATACAATTCATACATTATTTTTTAAAAACTTCAAACGCATCTTCGTTTTCAAGACTCCATTTATATTTTGTCCCAATGATCTTTGTTCCTTTAAATCTAACAGTAATGGTTTTACCTTTATAATCTGCTGTTATTCTGCAATATATATCCCTGTCATGATATTTATATATTTGTGGATCACCATGGATGATAAGGGAAAGGGTTTGACTGTCGTATCCTGCAGATTCAGCATAGTTGAAGGTCTCATCAACAAAAGTTAATTCATATTTTTTACAAATCTTTTTTTCAAAATATGAGCCAAATATCTTATGATCCATCTGTGGTGATGGTATTTTTGCAAATAGAAAAAGTATCATACCGAGCAGTATTATCGCCAAGACTGAAAATAATATTATTTTTTTTTTCATAATACCTCCACATATATTTATATTAATGCTGTTGTATTTTTTATGAATAAAGGTTTTAGGGTTTTTACGACTTTTTTGTCACTATTTTTAATTTCATAAGAGGCTGTACTACTGTAACCTATTGGGTCATTATTTCCTGTAGACGCATTATCACCATACATCTTTTTATAGTCGACTACTGTCTTAATTGCTACATATGGCTTGTAATAATTTCCTTTGTTTGTAAAACTTCTAGTTAACATCTCATAATCGTATAACTTTGTTTTTGTGTTTAACTTTCCCTCAGTAAGCACATACTTCCACGCTGTCTTATCACAACTGTAGCCAAATTCCCATCTGCCTTTATACTTAACCCATGTATATTTCATTGTGGTATTTAAGCAAACATCCGACAATCGAAGAAACTTTGAACTATCCGTATATAGATCATGTGGTGACGGCGTACGAGAAAATAGTGATTTTATTACCACCCCTAAAGTTTTACCAGCTATAGGATGACCACATCCTGCTAATAAAGCCCCAAAACCTTTTCCAAATAATGTTGAAACAGCTGTATTTAAATATTTTTTTGCGGTTGCTTCATTGGTGCATTTACCAATAAGATAGATATTGGGAGAATAATTGCGACGTAACTTTGGTTTACTAGTGGATACTTTATCACTTACACTTAGTGAGTAGTATTGATATGACTTTCCACCATAGGAATACGTCGATGATGTGCGAATCACGTCATACATCTTTTCGATTCCCTTACAAGGATAAAAGCTAGCTTTAGCTTTGTTCATAACATTGTAACTACTCGATATATTTTCTTGATTGCAAAATAATTCAGAAATCTCATTTTCGCTTAGTAAAAGGTCTTTAGTTTGCAATTCTTTTCTCAAATCGTTGTATTTACTTTCCACAATTATGTCGTCTGGATTATCTTCTAGAGCCGATACAGTATCAAAATACTCAGTAATTAGTTCATCATTTCTCTGTTGATATTCTTGCTCCATTGTATTAAAGTTTGTGAAAACCTCATCACTCTCTGAAATTGTTACATCATCTCCAGATATAGAGATACCAGCCGCAATTATGAATCCTTTGAAATCAATATTTTTAGAATTAATATTTACATAACCATTTGGTGCAAAAAAAATACCTTTATAATTAAATTCATTGGAATTAATCACTATATTTCCTGTGTGAGATGCAATAATTGAATTTTTTGATTCGGAGGTCACAGATGTAGCATTAATAGTAATGTCTCCGTCAGTATATAATCTCCCATCAATATTTAAATCTTGTAAAACCAATGAAAAGTCAGTAAAATAATTATCTCCTTCAATAGTATATAGATTATCAGAGTTAGCTATATTATTAAAATCATCATATTCATTGTTAATAAATATTGCATTTAATGAATCAAAAATTAATCCATTATCATTTTCTGTTCTCATTCCTATTTCTTTTATGCTATTGTATGAAATATTAATAGAACCAGCTCATGCCAATCACAAGAATTGTAATCAAAGAAACGATCCTTTTATACACAAAAAACACCTCCTTTTTTGTTAGCATTAATACAGAAGCTTTTACTCCCTCATTCATACATAACAAATCAGAAGGTGGATTCGTTACAGAAAAACAAAAAATAGTTTTATTTTTCTGCTTTTTGCACAGAATTTGCTATATCAATTAGTTCATTTCTGCCAATGTTGGAGCTTATCATAATAATATAATCTCCATTATCCCAAATCAAGTGATAAAATTGATGATTATCTATATAATAAACTGCATCGTGTCCGGATATATCTATTGTTGATATTTCAGCGTTTTCTGTGTTAAGTCCCATATCAAATTCGGATTTGACTAACTGCTGATAATCAATTATTGTATTCTCATTTTGATAAATGATATTCCGAGAAATTTTATCATATTCCTCATAAATAACATCATAATCACTCAAATCATAACCTATATCATAGTTGACTTGAATTGTGTCCAGTGCAGCCTCATTGCTTTCAACATTTGCTGATATCTCTGAATGGTCTGAAAAAATGCTCATGAAAAAATCCTTAAATGCATTTCTCAAAGCGGATACGCTCATTATTGTTGTAAATGCAGCAATAAAAATCACTATAAAAATACAAGCCACTCGCTTACTGGCTGTATTAATCATTTGGTAGTACGGCTTTTTCTGGCGACCTATCAGCTTATTCATCTTTCGGGTAAACTTATCTGAAAACTTATAGTCATTGTTATGTGCAGGAACAGATAATTCATATTCTCTTGTCAAAGCCTCAGATATTGCTCTCTTAAACTGAGTATTATTCAATGTGACTACTCCTTTCTAAGATGTCTTTCAACATCTTTTTAGCTCTTAATGCACGTTGTCTGACCAATTCAGAAGATATTTCAAGTTGTGTTGCCGTTTCTTTTGCTGAGAACTCTTGCAGAAAATACAGATAGATAACATCCTTATAAATCTGCGGAAGTTGTTTTATTGCTAATAAAAGTTCATCATAGTTTTGTTTTTCAAAATATGATTCATCAACTATTTCAGTTTCAAATAATTCTGTACTATGCTTTGCACGATTTTGATTTTGCCTATAAATATTTATCGCTGTGTTTCTACATATAATAACAATATATGCTTTTAATTCGTGACATGGAATTTGTGAAACTTTTGAAAAGTTATCTGCTATTTTCAAAAAAGACTGATGTACAGCATCCTCAGCATCTTCCTTGTTTTTCAAAATGCCATATGCAACCGCATACATATCCTGCTTGTATTTTATGTAAAGCTGTTCAAACTGATTTTTTTCTTCGTTGGTTTCGAGCATTGATAGGTAAATTGCCAGCATCAAATCACCTCTCCGTTTTTTGTCTGTGCATAACAGTATATCATTAAAAGATAAATATTTCAAGTGCATTTTCAGTATGAACATAAAAAATGATAATTATTTACTGTCAACTGGACAGCCCGGAAAAGTTAAGTCCGCAGACTTAGCAAGCATCGCAAACGGCAGTCCGCCCACAAGGGGCAGACCACCGATTGCGGCTTGTCGGGGAGAACCCCGAACCCCCAATCTGCCACTCCCTCCCTCTCACAGTGCGACGGCGAAAACGCACATCTTACCCCCGTGTCAAAATCAAATCTCCTGTGCAAAACAATGAAAATGGACCATGACTATTGACAAACGTATTAAAATGCGATACCATAAGAATGGAGAATAATATAAGCTCGTAAAGATTTTAAAAGTCTTTGCGAGCTTTTTGTTTTGAATATAAATTTCGCTATGTTCAGTGACAATAACAGAAACTTGAAAACAGAATAGGAGGAATGATAATTTGAAAAAACTTATCACAAGATCCTGCGAAGAAATAATGACTACGGTGTACAAGCCAATAGAGTTCGTTATAGACGGCTTGCTTGCACAAGGTCTGTATATCTTAGCCGGAGCACCAAAGGTCGGAAAGTCTTGGCTAGCACTTGATATGTGCTTGTCAATAGCGAAAGGAGAAAGTGTTTTAGGTCAGAAAACATTGCAGGGCACGGCATTGTATTTGTGTTTAGAGGATAGCTACGTTCGTATTCAAAATCGCTTGTATGAAATAACTGATGTGCCAACTGAAAATTTGTACTTCTCTGTTATGTCTGAATCTATCGGCAACGGACTTGAAGAACAAATCGAAAGTTTTAAAATTGAACATTGCGGTCTAAAAATTGTGTTCATTGACACTCTGCAAATGGTTCGTGGTTCAACAGATTCAAGCTATGGTTCAGACTACAAAGACCTATCCGTTCTGAAAGCTCTTGCAGACAAGCTTGAGATAACTGTCATAGTGGTTCATCACACAAGAAAATGCAAAGACAGCGACCCGTTCAATATGATCTCAGGTTAGACAGGACTGAGCGGCTGTGTAGACGGAAGTATGGTTCTGATCGAAACAAAGAGTGGAAGTCGCAATGCTAAACTGTTCTGTGTCGGTCGTGACATTGAAAACGCAGAAATAAGTTTGCATTTTGATAGTGACTTGAAAAAGTGGATAGTCACAGATGAGTTGTCCACTGGTCAAAGCAAAGACAACATTTTTCTTGCAGCGTTGTATGTTTATCTAAAAAAGCACATTTCGTTTACAGGTACTGCGTCTGAACTTGTAAGCGAACTAAAAGAAGTCACGCAAGAACAATTCTATCCAAACAGAGTAACAAGAGATCTGGTTCGCAACGGTTACACGCTGAGAAAATACGGCATTGATTTTGAGTACAAGCGGACACGCAACTGCAGGCTGATAATTCTTCATTACGACCGTGAGCGTGACAGCAGTGACAGTAAAAACACTAGCGAAGTTACTGTCAACAGGCTGACCTTGAAAGTATGAAAAGTCCTGCAAAACCTTGCTTTACAAGATGTGACGGTAGAAATCAAAGCAAGTTTTGCTGTCAACCCAAATCAGCGAACGTGGGGCGATTTGTGGGCTAAAAAAATCAGTCGGGTAAGTTTAGCAGAAACTCACCAAAACCACACACAAGCGATTTGTGAGCCGCTGTGAGCGATATTTTAAATAAGGTTAGCTTGTGCAAGTCGAACTCAACGATTTGAGCAATTATGTACTTTGCACAATTAAGCAGCTAGAGCTATAACCACCAAAGCTAAATATTTCATTGCAAGTTAAAGTTTCGGGGTCGCAGCCCCCGAAACACTCACAGCGGACGAGCAAAGCTCGCCGCAAAAGTGCCGTAAATACGCAGTTTTAGAAAAGCCTTTGTGCATATTTTTTATGGGGTCATAAATTTGAGCTTTGAATGATTCAGGGGGTCGTAATTACTGAAGATCACGTAAAATCGGCATAATTTCGGGCGTTGCTGATGATGTCAGACAAAATATCAGGAAAGGAATGATTAAAAATGATCAGTTTAAAAATCAGAGAAAAAGAAACTGAAAAGACAGCAAGGAGGGCGATAACCCAATGCCAAGACAAAGAGAAATCCCCAGAATCAATTCCGTCACGATCATATACAACGGCGATAAAAAATCCTTTGATACGTTTATGGAAGCTATGATCAACGACTATTTAAATTCGGATAGTATGTCCAAACGCTCGAATGATGATTTTATTGATAAGGTAGAATTTATTGATAAAACGGCGTGATCGCTGGACTTTAAGGGAGGCTTGTGGTAGTGTCTGTTGTAACGCAGACACACCACAGCGTGCCTGCCAAATTTAAAGGAGGTCGATAAAATGAGAGCGTGGCTATACTACAGATTATCTCGTGACGAAGATGAGGAAATGAACAGCTTGCAAAATCAGCGGCAGATTTTAGTTGATTACGCTGAACAGAATGGTTATGAAATAGTTGGTGAAAGTTTTGATGACAACGTTTCGGGAATGACGTTCAACAGAAAAGGCTTAGGCAAACTTGAAATTGCTGTTGATGAAGGAAAGATCGATGTTGTTCTGGTCAAGGATCTATCTAGATTAGGACGACACAGAACGCAGACTGAACTCTTCATTGATCACTTGCGACAGAATAATGTTAAGGTAATTTCTGTGACTGAGGGAATAGATTCATTCAATGAAAACGACGATTTGCTGATTGGGTTCAAGCAGATCTTCAACGATTTTTATGCTAAGGACATCAGCAAGAAAGTTAAAGCAGGAGTTCGCCAAAAGCAGAAAGGAAAAGGTCTGATAGAGTCCTTACCCCTCGGTTACAAGCGTGATCGAAACACAAATACTGTTCTTTTAGACGATGAAACAGCTTGGATAGTACAGGAAGTATTCAAGCTATACGTTGACGGTTACGGCTTGACAACTATCGCAAGGACGATGAACGAGCGTGGAATAAAGTCTCCTGAATATTATCAAAGACGTAAGCTTGCAGATTGGAAACCGGACATTTCAAAAAAATATCTGTGGGTTCAGACTTCAGTAAGGCGGATACTTACGAACGAGCTGTACATCGGAACTATGGTCAATCACAAAACTGTGACAAGTAAAATCTACAAGACAAAGACTTTTATTCCGCCTGAAGAGCAGTACCGTCACGAAAATTTTTGTGAACCGATCATTGATGAAACAACTTGGAAACAAGCTCAGTTCTTGCTGAAAGAGCGTTCACAGATCAATCCACGTTCGCAAAATGGTCGGAAATTGCACCGCTACTCTGGCTTGATAAAATGCTCCGACTGCGGAGCTGGGTTCATAGCCTGCCGACGAAAATGGCGAGGGAAAGAATACGTTGAATACACTTGCAACAGCAATCATCGCTACGGTAAACAATACTGCACTCCGCATACAGTCCGTGAAAATCAACTTGATGAACTGGTCGAAGGTGAAATACTTAGACTGCGTGATATTATTCTTGCTGAAGGTGAAAGATACAATAAGATCATAAAAGACTGGTCAAAGAAAAAGCCGCTGTATGAACGTCAGATACAGCAGCTCAATGATAGGATTTTATCACTCCGACAGCAAATTGAGGACTTAATAATCGAACGAATAAACGATCGTGAACACACGCAAGTTTTCAACAATATGATCACCAAACGTGAGGATGAAATAGCTAAACTTGATAAAAAGATATCAGATTTAAGAGAGTATGACAAAATCTGCAAGCAGAGAAAAGAACACCTTAATAATACAACTCAGATTATTGATGAGATCTTGTCCGAAGGTTCAATATCCGATGTTAATTTGCGAATGCTTGTCAAACGAATTCTTATTCATCAAAATGAAGATAAAAGCCTCGACATCAAATTTGAAATGAACGGAGAGTTCAATGACACGGTCAGCGTATTTATAGATCCGATGGACGAATTAGAAAGTGCATAGAGATGCAAGGAAGATCCGCAGGCAGTTCAGCGGATTTTCTCTTGCTTATATGAACATATTAAACAGCAGACGAGCTGTACCTAGCAATGAACTTTGGGATAAGATCTGTTAAAAAATCAATTTTCATTCATCTGGTCTTGCTATCGAATTTATATAAAAAGAAAAAAGCCCGATATAATCGAGCTTTTCATGGTGCGGATGGCGAGACTTGAACCCACATGACCTTGCGATCACTAGCACCGAGCGATAATGACGAGAAACTGCCGTACGATGACTTGCCCGATGAATTCTATGATGCCATAATTGACACTAACGTGTCGTAAGCCTTGATGGAGCGTCTGACGAAATCAGAATTATAGCGGAGCAGAAACATTAAACTTGACACAAGGCAACTACCAACTTTCAACGAATCCCCTTGGAGCAAAAAAGCCTTTAATACAGTTAGGATTACGCACACAAATTTGAATATGATTCTTTTCCTTTATCTCTGTATTAGGATAGATTGAATCTCCCTCCCAAAATACTCCACGCACTGAATCAAATGGCAGATAATTAGCTTCTTTTCTTGATGTATGTAAATGTTCAATTACAGCACAATCTAGATTACGCAACATAGCATTTCCCGTTTTATCCTCTCCTTTGTTTTTGGGTAAAGGTAGCCCTGCAATTTGAATATCCTGCTTTAATAAAATATACTCATTTTTTAGAATTTGCAGATAGTGACTATCAAGTAAATTTAAACAATATCCCAAATCAATAACCGCTCCTAAAACAGCGGGCTTTTCCACACTTTTACTTTCTTTTGCCCACTGCCAAGCACGTTCCAGATTCTGTTCCCAAAAATACATACCATTTCCAAGCCAGTCATATGAATTAGTACTACTATGGAGCATTTGTTTTTGATTCAAAACTTTTTCAAACGTAGATTCATCGCATCCATGAAAACCTATTACTAAATTAGGCAGTCTTCCATACATTGTGTCATACAAGTTCATAATTATCACATACCTTTGTCATAGTATTTATAATTATTTATAATGTTTTGCAATTTCTCCATTTGAGTCAAGTATCCCTGCCATTTTTAGTCTTTCTATAGCAGCCAATTTCTCTGTTTCAATTGTTGCATTATTAATCACACGGTCTCTCTTTGCAATAGTGGTTTCTTGAAAATGAATATATTTCAACGTGCTACCATTTTCAGTTATTACTATTCTAGGCATCTTACCTCTACGTAGAGATGAAGGTGTTTTTCTACCACGAGTAGTAGATTCAAAAACTTTTCCTTTTCTTATAACTTTTCGAGACGTTTTCATTAGCACCACTCCCAGGTAGAAAATATGAGATTTTAATTTTTAATAATAAAAAGACCATCAAGCCATATTATGCTAGATGATCTTTTTTGGTGCGGATAACAGGAGTTGAACCTGCACCGAGTTGCCCCGACTGGCACCTGAGGGTAGCGTAACGACAGTGCGAGATAGCGCCCGATATCCGCCTTTATTTTACTTTACTATTCTCCCGTCACTTATCTCAATAATCCTGTCGCATTGTTCGGCGATTTTGGGATCGTGAGTAACTATCACTACTGTACGTCCCTGTTTATTCAATGATTTGAACAGTGCCATGATCTCCGCAGAGGTTTTGGTATCAAGCGCACCTGTTGGTTCATCGGCGAGTATCATGCTCGGTTCGTTGACTATCGCACGGGCGATTGCAACTCTCTGCTTTTGTCCGCCAGAAAGCTTATTGCAGGGCTTTTTCGCAAGTTCTCCAATGCCAACAGATTTTAATGCAGCAAGAGCCTTTTCTTTTTTATTTTTTATTTTCTGCTTTGAGAAATTGAGTGGAATCATAACATTTTCCAAAGCTGTGAAATCTTCTACAAGAGCAAAATCTTGCATTACCATGCCTATTTTTTCATTACGAATTTTTGCATATTGCTTTTCTGAAAGATTTTTTACCAGAGTTCCGTCAATAGTATATTCGCCTTCCTGATAATTGTCAATGCAAGCAAGAATATGCAAAAGTGTAGATTTTCCTGCTCCGGATTTGCCAATAACAGCCACAAGCTCTCCGTCATTAATCTCGCAGGAAACTCCGTGCAGAGCTTCAAATTCGTTGGATTTTTTAGGATTGTATTTTTTTGTTATGTTTGATATTTTTATCATGATTACCTACCTGTTGTCTTTATTTATTATCTATCAATAATTCACGTGGATTTTGCTTTGAAATAATTAAAATCGGGAGTATTATTGATACTATTATATTCAAGAGTCCCATAAGTACACACATAATTATTTCCGGAAGATTAAAGCTTATAATATATTGCGAAGAACCATTCATATTTGTAAAAATGAAAGCTAAAATTCCTGATAATACAACACCAAACAGCCATGTAAATAAACCGTTTAGAAGACTGATAATTATTCCAACTTTCCATTTTGCTCCACAAATAAAAAATATAGAATAAGCTTTTAAATTTGTTTTTGTTTGAATAGCATTTACCGCAACAGAATTTATAATTGTAAGAATAAGTATGCATAAACTTATAGGTAAAATCAGTGTTATATCACTTTTTAAATATTCTATGCTGTTTTGGTTCAATTCTGATAAATCCATTAGTGCTCCAAATTGATATAATTTTCTATTTAGTTCTAATTTTTCTTCATCATTTAAGCCTTTTTCATATACAACAAAAAGTGCTCCAATTGGTTCTTGTGAAATCTCTGCATTTTTGACATCTTCGTAATTTACATAAAATTCAAGCAAATTTTTTGTTTGATATATATCTTTAAATGTATAATAATAGTTACTTTTTGAATCACCATTTGTATTTATAGTCTGTGCTGTTTTATCTAACATTCCGATAATCCTGAAGTTATAATGATTAACAGAATCTGTGAATTCAACTAAATCGCCTACTTTATATTTAGTATTATAAGTTACAACAGCTGCAATTTCATCAGAACGAGTGTCAGCTTTATTTAACCATTTGCCATATTTTATGTCGGGTGTATATAAATCTATCATATTTTGAGTATATGAAAAAATTAATGGAGATGAGTTTTCATTAGCCGGATATATATTAACTGATGTACACCCATAAACTTCTTTAATTTTATTGTTATTGACAGATATATCTTCTAACTTAAAGAAATCATCGGAAGTATAATAATTATCATCACCATACTCATAGTTTTTTGTACCGGTTGTAATTATAAATTTGCCATCTTTATTAAGAAGTTTTCTTAATGGAAGATAATCTTCAATTTTAAACATAATTGAAGATGTACATATTACAATTAAAAATAAGGTTACAGCTATTTGTATCACGACAAAGAGATTTATAAACAAATTACGCTTCATCATTTTTATTGTGTATTTAATCATAAAACTATCATCCTCCTTGTTTTTGGCTTAAAGGAAGCTTATGTAGTTGTATTATTATCATTAAATTAAGAATAAAATATATTACTGACACATAGATAAGACCAATAATAATATAATTTTTTAAAT
>OGQX01001992.1_pt1 | contig 16891 bp, 15 predicted proteins | sample 1553291 | NCBI WGS metagenome assembly OGQX01 (sample SAMEA2580030, study PRJEB22360) | human gut metagenome | biome: human gut; feature: human-associated habitat; material: faeces | place: Denmark | collected 2008/2010
TGCCAAACGTGTTTACCGGATCATGCGCCAGAATGCGCTGTTGCTTGAGCGAAAAACCGCTGTACCGCCATCGAAACGGGCACATACTGGCAAAGTGGCCGTGAAAGAAAGCAATCAACGATGGTGCTCTGACGGGTTCGAGTTCCGCTGTGATAACGGAGAAAAACTGCGAGTCACGTTCGCGCTGGACTGCTGTGACCGTGAGGCACTGCACTGGGCAGTCACTACGGGCGGCTTCGACAGTGAAACAGTACAGGACGTAATGCTGGGAGCGGTGGAACGCCGCTTCGGCAACGAGCTTCCGGCGTCTCCAGTAGAGTGGCTGACGGATAATGGTTCATGCTACCGGGCTAATGAAACACGGCAGTTTGCCCGGATGTTGGGGCTTGAACCGAAGAACACGGCGGTGCGGAGTCCGGAGAGTAACGGCATAGCAGAGAGCTTCGTGAAAACGATAAAGCGTGACTACATCAGTATCATGCCTAAACCAGACGGGTTAACGGCAGCAAAGAACCTTGCAGAGGCGTTCGAGCATTATAACGAATGGCATCCGCATAGTGCACTGGGTTATCGCTCGCCACGGGAATATCTGCGGCAGCAGGCCAGTAATGGGTTAAGTGATAACAGGTGTCTGGAAATATAGGGGCAAATCCAGTTATAAGTCACACCAAACATGATGTCGTGACTTTTAACGTCAACTTCTGATTTATATTTATCCTCTTCTGCATCCTTGTAAGACAGGGAGGATTTACCAGCATCCAGATAGCGATAGCTGAGGTCAAGAGCGATATCCGGAGTTACGTCATAGCGAACACCTGCCCCAATGCTCCATGCGAAGTTGTTATCATATCCCGAGTAATGTAATGCAGAAATATCACTTACCTTACCAGATTCATTCCAGGAGGTATCAGTATATGTCGCCTTATGATGTACCCGTGCATAACCCAGTCCAACAGATACCCATGGCGTGAATGCACTGCTGTTTCTGAAATCATAATACGTGTTCACCATCAGGGTATTCACACTGAGCCTGTTCTGTGTGTCTTCCCGACCACCACCGACTATCGGAGAATGCCATGTATCCAGTGTATAACGGGAGTCCGCAGCTCCGCGGCCATAGAATTCCACTTCCGTGCGCACAGGAACATTGTAATGTTGATAAAAATCATAGCCCACCGCAAGGCCGGCACCAAATACAGTATCGTTCTTATCGCCGCCCTTATACTTATAAACATCATCCCCAAAGTCCTGACGGAAGCGCTGGTCAGTCTGAGTCACAACCGAAGCACCAGCTTTACCAGTCACATAAAAGCCAGTTTTGCCCCTATCAGCCAGAGCTTGGGCTGAAAATACGCCCGCCATAGCAAGCGCTGAAAAAGCAATAACCTTTTTCATTTCAATCATCTCCGTTGGTTCTTACCCACACGATAAAGAAGGTTGCTTATTTTAAAACCATGCAAAAGACAGGGTAAAAAGAGAAAAATCGATCGATAAAATCGATCATGCATGATGAAGATTTCTTATCGAAGACATGAAAATGGTAAGGAATGGTTTAAGAGGTAATTGCAACGGCATGGAAGTATTGAGACCAGAACAGCACGAGATAAAGCGGCTCAACGTCAGATGAGCCACATGGACGTAACTCAGTGCAGGCAGCGTATATCCATAAAGCGGAGCATCTGGATGAGCGCAAGCTGATGCTGCAGTGGTGGGCAGATTTTCTGGATGCCAATCGGGAGAGAGCGATTACGCCGTTTGACTATGCGAAGATCAATCGGGGTAATGGCGAGTGAGTTGTTTATCAAATTTGCTAAATTAAAACTACTTAACCTGCCTTATAGGGACGATTGGTTGGCTATTTCACTAGAAGTAATGTAGATAACAGAAGCCTGTTCTATCATTTTGATAGACCAGGTCAAGATTAATAGAATTAGATTTTTTATTGGCGTGTTGAATAAATTTTAAAGGGTCCTAATAAGTTTGTAGGATTTAATTGAAAACAGTAAGGGAAATACTTAACATATAACTTCACGCTCTTCTATTAAATCAAAAACATTATTCGTAGTGTAATGTTCCCATCTTTTATTATATCCCTCTTTCGACAAAATTGAGACATCATCCGTTCCTTCTCCCTCATCTAAACCATGCATGAAACAAACTCCAGCAACATTAGAAAGAACATATCTATTATGCAGACGTTCATTACCCTCGCGAGAAGTTAAAGACTTAAATGTTACTGATAATTTAAAATCGTCTGGAAAGACAAGGTTTTCGCGGTTCAACTTATCAGCCAAATAATTCACCGTTGGGGAGTTTTCTTTACTCCCATCAAATATAACATCTATCTTTAAATTTTTTTATAAGAGTTATTAGCACTAACGCTAAGTAATGAAATAAATACATTCCACCATCTTTGTTTGTCACTAAAGTATGGGTCATACTATAATAATATGCTCTGATGTTTTTAATAAGCGTGAGATTATAGATATCATATCCTCAGCAATTCTAGCAACAATTTTTTGCCGAGCATAATTTAACCCAAAGAAATCATCTATATTAGTTACATCAAGGTTATCACAAGGAGTAGAACTCACTACATGATCAAATTGTTCAATTCGATTTACAGCAGAGATGTTATCTGACCATGACATGTCACCAACATAATCATAAACCCTACTAACCTTATTATTTTTCAAAAAAATAATAAGGTCCTCTAATCGTTTTTTTTGAAGTTCACTATGATTAGCATTTAATAGCCCAAGCAATTGTTTTTTATTTCTCTTCAGCTTTGGTAATTCACTATAGAGAAAGTTACCGCCCGTAGAAAATCCTTTTATGAAGTCACGATAATTTCTCCGATCAATTGCGATCTCAAACAAAGCCTCTGGTGAAATGGCGCATTCGTAGAACATTAAAAAAGCTCTCCCCTTCTTTCTTCGAAGAAACCTTTGGGCCATTTTTGTTTGAAGTCACCATCATCAGTAATATCTATTTTCCTAGTAACAGTCGAACCATTATTATCCTCGAAAACGATCACTGATATAAAATCAGGTTTTACTGGGTAATTTGATTCAGGTAATTCATTGTCCGTTGTTTGTCTAATTCTTTTTAAAATTCGAAGCAAAATGTGCTCACTATGTGTTTCGACTAAAAACATAGGTCTTTTAACATCAAGGGGATATTGGGTAAACAGATCACCTACAGCGAGTTGTAAAGCGGGATGAATATGTAGTTCAGGCTGCTCTATAGCAATTAATCCATCCTGAAGTATATTGGCTGCAATAATAAGAGGTGCTATCTGAGTTAATCCGACACCGACTTGATTTGGAAATAACATTTGGCTTGAATCTATTTTACAGAAGTAAACATTATCTTTCAGACCTAAAAGTTGAGGGGAGGTTTTATATCAAATCCTCCTCCACTAAATATATTATAATTAGTGTTTAGTTTATCTCTATTGGAAAACCAATCACTTACTTTTTTAATCAAATCACTATCATTTTGTTGAGATAAACACAGCTTATCCCATGCTGATGTACCATCAAACCATCCATTTTGTTCTGGATAAGGATTTGGCGTAAATGAAGAATCAGGTATAATTCTTAACGGTCCAATAGATACGCTAGCCTTTAAATAATTATTTAATTTATCTAACGGAGAAGTAAAAACTTGCGTTAGCACTCTGGTGATTATATCTCGATTAAAATACTCAACTGGCTCGGATATATCAAAAACTTTCACATTTGTATCAACAGTTCTTCCCAGTTGAGGTAACGCACCAATTTTCGTCTTTAAAAAAACAGGAAACATTGGTTTTTCTTTATCTTCTTCAAATATATAATCAACAGTTTTTACTCGCTCTGTTGCACCACTTTTATTACGTTCTAAGCCAGGAATTAAGTCATTTAAAGATATTTCAAATTCACTGGCAATCGTATCTAATCCTTCCTTATCAATAGATTCAAGCCATAAATTATAATCAATAGGAAGAAGCAACGGATGAGTAAAGTTCAATCTATTTACTAAAGATGATTTAGTATACTCATCATTACTTAGCTCTCCAATAAATTCATTATTTATAGAAACAGCATAGTTCTTTATATATGCTGCTCTGTGCAATTGTGACCATGCGATTTTAAACTCTACATAAACCTTTTCAGTTTCATCTGCAATGTCTTTCATTTTTATAAAATGAATATCGAAAATATCACCAAGTTCTTCTAAATATGTTTTATATTCTACACCTATTATTTGTTCAGGATCGAAACCGATACCAATAGTAATTACATTATTCAGATCCCCATTATGGACTAGAGATCTAAATCCATCTATGCGCCTGTTCCCCATAGCTTCTAAATATATAGGATCACACTGCTCACGGTCTAATATTTGTTGAAGATAAAATAATGCAATTAAAATAGTAGTCTTGCCCGCGCTGTTTGGCCCCAATAGTAATGTTACAGGTGCAAAATCAATTTCCTGCCGCTCTCTAACAGATCTGAAATTTTCAAGTACAAGTTTAGTCAATTTCATAATGAACCTTACATGAAATATTCATTCGATAGGTTTGATGCTAAAAGTTGAAGTTGCATCGCGCTTTTATCATAAATGCTTAGTCCTTTTTTTATTTTTTTATAAATAATCTCATACTCATCTTGTAGATGCTTAGGTGGGATTAATATCTCTATATTCTGCAATTCCTGTGCATTAATATTAGCCATGCCAACAATACTTTTACACATATTCATCAATGTGATTTTGCCATGGATGGAATTAAGATACCCTGAAATATAGTAGTTATTTCCGATAGGATTAGGTCTAACACGGATTAAATATCCAGCAAATGCCATCGGCCGGTTTTCTTCATACACAGCTGTTTTACCAACAAGTTCCTTACTGTTAGTACGATTGAAAAGGAGATCGCCTTCTTTAACCAAAAACTTATCCTTTTCTTTTACGCTGAGATCAAGATATTTTAAATCTGTAAAATCCCACCCACCTTGATACGTTATATTACCCATCCGCAATATAGGATATTCGCCAGAATCAATAGAAGCTTTTGCTGAAGTTCCATAATTTACTGAATCAACCAAGTCGCGAATCTTTCCTGTCGGGAAACGATGTATGTTGTTTGCAGGAGTTCCAAACATCTCTAAAAACTTAGCACGCAAAAAATCATCAGCTAGTTTGATAGCTTGTTGACGCTTACGATGAATGCTATATCCTTTATTTAAAGCCGCAACAATTTTTTCTTGCTCAAATATTGATGGAAGATAAAATTTATATTCTTTTAAATAATCTGTAGAGACTCTTTTTTGCCCAGCGCTACCCGTCATTTCTTTTGCCGCAGCAATACGGAATCTCTCATTCCAGACGAGATAAAAAATAAATTCAGGCAGAATTAAATCCGGAAATGCTCGTAAGACATGGAATTCTGTTGAGCCAAAACCAATTTGAGTATTTAGATTATTTGTTAATGTTGCTTTACCATTTTCGAAACAAGGTGTTATTTTTGCCAGTAATACATCACCACGCTCAAAGTAAGTAAAACCTTTTTTTGTTTCATGGAGAATGCGAGTTTCTTGTGATGAAATTTCACCTTTCTCACTCACTGCAGCCATTGCAAGAAAAGTAACCTCTTGCTCAGGATTGGCATTTTTGGGCAGGCGTGGATTTATAGTACATACATCCCCTAGTTTCACCATCGGCCAACTCACAGCATACCCTCCAGTTCATCCAGATCTGCCAGAATCTCTTTTTCCAGATCTTTTAATCGTTTCAGTATCACCTTCGGATCTTCATACTCCTCCACCTGATACACCACTTCTTTATAACGATTAATAGAGAGGTCGTATTTCTGCGCCGCAATATCCCCTTTCGGCACCACAAACGCCGCCTGCGTGCGATCTTTGAAATCAACACCAGCATCAATCCCTTCCGGGCGCTGCTGTTTCAGCAACAACGCAAACTTCTCACCCATAAAGTTATCTACCGGCAAACCACGCAAAGCGCGGTAATGCTTCCAGCTTGCCAGCAGATGCGGCAGGTCGTTGTCTTTAATTGGGTTACGCTTGTCATCCAGGCTGTAGCCATCATTTTGCAGATCGTAGAACCAGACCTCGTCCGTCTGACCGCCTTTGGTAAAGATCAGGATCGCCGTCGCCACGCCAGCGTAAGGTTTAAATACGCCGGAAGGCAGATTGATCACCGCTTCCAGTTGGTTATCTTCCACCAGCGTTTTGCGAAGTGACTGGTGCGCCTTACCGGAGCCAAACAGCACGCCCTGCGGCACGATAGTGGCACTGCGCCCGCCCACTTTCAGCATTTGCAGAATACGCGCCAGGAACAGTAGTTCGGTTTTTTTGGTTTTCACCATTGCCGACAGCGTGGAGTCGATATCTTCCTCATCCAGTGAACCGGTAAACGGCGGGTTTGCCAGAATCAGGTTGAAGGCGTTTTTACTGGCCTGCGGGAAGTTAGTGCTGAAACCCTGGCTCATGGTGTCCTGATAATGAATATCCGGCGCTTCCACGCCGTGCATAATCAGGTTCATGGCGGCGATACGCAGCATTGTGGTGTCAAAGTCGTAACCGTGGAACATGTTGTTATCCACATGGTTACGCCACGGTGTCAGCAGATCGCCGGTAAAGATTTTTTGCTCTTCCAGCTCGCCAAGTTCGTTGGTGCCAATCTCAGTATGAATGGATTCCAGCGAGCTGTACTTCTCCAGCAGATATTCATAGCTGGTTGCCAGAAAACCACCGGTGCCACAGGCTGGATCGCAAATCGTCTCGCCGCGAGCCGGGTTCGGCTCCATCATTTCAACCATCGTGCGGATAATGTGGCGCGGTGTGCGGAACTGACCGTTGATCCCGGCAGTAGTCAGCTTGCTTAACAGGTATTCGTAAAGGTCGCCTTTGGTATCGCCGCGATCCAATGGCAGATTTTTGATCACCTCAACCGCTTTGGTCAGCAATGACGGCTTAACAATCTCCAGACGGGCATCTTTCATAAAGTTGCCCAGCAGCGTTACCTTCGACGCATCGGCCTGGCCGAGCTGACGAAAATGCTGGAATACGCCATCGCGTACCACTTCCATCATCTCATCTGAGCCAAGGTTGCTATAGTGACTGAAACGGAACTCCTGCTGTTCTGGCATAAAACGCGGTTTAAAATCAATACCCGCGATTTGTTTACGCTTCTCGTCGCGTTGTTCCTGAGTATCCAGCATCCGGGAATACATCAGATAGGTGATCTGTTCGATTACGGTCAGCGGGTTGGTGATACCACCCACCCAGAAATCTTCCCACAGGCCGTCGATTTTACTTTTTAAGTCACCAGTGATCATTGTTAGCTTTTATATCCTGTTTTAAATACAAAAGCCCCGCTGCCGGGGCTTGTCATGTGCGTATTATACCGTTGCTGCGTCGGTCACAACACCCAGCTCTTCGACTATCTTTTGTAGGCGGGCGATCTGCTCTATATCAGGGAACACACCGGTAACGCCTTCGTTGTGGATATGCGTAAAAGGCTGTTCAAAGAGCTGCCGCATTTCAATGGTGCCGTAATCGCGAATGTGGTTTTTCAGCAATGACAGGAAGCGCAATTGCTGGCTGGTCAGGCTGTTATCAGCGGCGAACTGAGCAAAGCGCACTTCCACCGCGTCGCTGTCCATCCCGATGATGGTACGCAATAGTTTATCCAGGCTGGCGGTCGCCTGCGGGTAGAACTCTTTCAGTGCCCGGATATCAACGTTAGGGTTCTGGATCAGCACCAGTTTAGCCAGTTCATCCAGCTCGCTTTGCGTCACAGGCTCGCCGTTGCGGATTTTCTTCAGCACCGGATTTTGCTGGAACAGCGGCTCCAGCGCTCCCTGCACCTGCTGGCGATAGAGTTTGAAGTCAATCGAGCGGATGTTGGTTTTGCGGTTTTCCGTCTGAATCAGGTTCGCATCTTCGGTAATATCCACCTGTATCGAACCAAATTTCGGCGTCGCGTCTTTTTCCATCAGGTGCATGATGCCGCGCAGATGAATGCGGATATCTTCCAGCTCTTCCAGGCTGGCCTGCTTCCACCAGCCTAAATCACGAAGCTGATTGATCCGCGGTCCTTGCTGTTGGACCTGCGCCAAATGCGGCGGCAGGCGCTCCACTTTTTCGACGATGACCGGCCAGAGCACATCCAGCTCTTCCGGGTTGGTATAACGGGCAGTTTGCGCCGCCAGAATATCCATATCAAAGCGCATGGCATCGCTTTGCCCGCGCACGTCCAGCCACTGCATCAGCGGGGCCAGAACAGATAGCAGATCCTGCTGTGTTTTCGGAGAAAGCTGGCGCAGCACCTTTTCATCACTGTACTGCGCTTTTTGCTGCCACTTTTCCTGTACGGCAATCGACTTTTCATCCAGTGCGTTGATTTGCTCGCGAAGCTGATGAGCAACTAAATCCACCGCCTGTTTGTCGAATTTACGCTGCGCAGCGGCCCCCAGCATAACCCACGCTTCGAAGCGTTTTTGTGCAAGCGATTTTGTCGCTGTGACTTCGGCCTCTTCGGTATGCAGTTCGTGATACTCAAAATTGCCCCAGTGATCGAAAATGCGGAATTTCTGTTTATCCAGCGGTTTGCCGTTATCGTCGTAACCGTACAACCCAGGACAGAGGCGCGTACCACGGCCAATCATCTGCCAGAACTTCACTTTTGATTTGACCGGTTTGGCAAAGACCAGATTCACAATTTCCGGGACATCAATACCGGTATCGAGCATGTCAACGGAGATAGCGATGGTCAGCTCTTTGTTGGTGCTTTCATCCAGCCCTTTAAAATCATCAATCAATTGCTCGGCGCGGGGATCGTAGTTGTCGATGACCTGGCAGAAGCGCCCGGCAAACTGCGGGTACATATCGTCGAATAATTCATTCAACAGCAGCGCGTGTTTGTGGTTACGGGCGAAAATGATGGTTTTACCTGGCAACTGGCCGTCCCGATCTTTCAGGCCATTTTCCATCAGGTTACGCAGGATATAGCGGTTGGTGTCTTTGTTGTAGATCGCCTCATCCAGCGCCTTGCTATCAAACTCCAGCGTATTGGGATCCATGCCTTGTTCTTCCAGCTCGCGGATTTGTGCGTCGCTTAATTTCTCCCGTTTGATGCCTTCGCGCAGGAATTCTGTGGTGTACGTGACAACCTCATAGGGAACCAGATTGTTATCGGCGATGGCATCTTCCAGGCTGTAGTTGGCGGTAGGAATACGTCCTTCACAACCAAACAGGCCGAAAGTGGTTTTACTCACCATGTCAATCGGCGTCGCCGTCAGGCCAATCTGGAGGGCATCAAAATACTTAAACAGATCGCCGTAGACGTTGTAGATAGAGCGGTGGGATTCATCGGCGATGATCAAATCGAAATAACCGACATCGAAATGGTCCATGATTTTCATCATGCCAGGATAGGTAGCGATGTAGATCCTGGCGTTCTGCCTGTCTGCTTTTTTCGATTTACCGACAACATACAACGGCTCATTGGTGAATTGATTAAAGGCATTCGCCGCCTGTTTACGTAATTCTTTGCGGTCACAAAGAAACAAGACGCGTTTTACCCAGCGGGCATCTATCATCAGTTTGCTCAGTGCAATTGCCACGCGAGTTTTGCCTGTACCCGTAGCCTGAACAATTAACGATTGCCGGTACTTGTTGGTAAACCGCTCGCTGACACGGGCAATGGTTTCAAGCTGGTACAAACGTCCGGCAACGGCCTTACCTTCGTTATCTTTTACGTGCGCCACACTGTTCAGCGGCAGACGGGTTTCACGCTGTTGAATAAGATATTGCAGGCTTTCCTTGCTGTAGAAGCCAAACACCCGACGCGGGGGATAACCATGAGTTTTATGGTCATCCCACAGCCAGATATCATAGCCGTTGGTGTAGAAGATGATCGGACGCTGGCCGTATTCTTTTTCCAGCCAGTCTGCATACAGCCGGGCCTGAATTCGTCCTTGCTCGGCATTGACGCTGGTTTTTTTTGCTTCCACCACCGCCAGCGGTTTGTGTGCCTCATCCCACAAGACATAGTCCGCATAACCGTCTCCGGTCGCGGTAGGTTGTTCTTTAACGGGATGTTCCTGCGTAACCTGATCGGTATTTTTAAGGTCTTCGCCTACATTCCAGTCAGCAGCAAGCAGGCGAGAGTCAATCAGGCGACGGCGGGTTTCCGCTTCATCAATAGAGAGAATATCGGCAACATGCTGGTTACGCGCTCTGGCTTCATTCAGGCGTTGAGTGAGGTGTTCGGCCTTTTCCTGTTCTTGCTGTAGTGCGCGTTGCAGCGCCAGTTCGCGCTCACGGCTTTCATCCTGAGCCCTGATTGCATCTTCCAGACGTTTTTCATCTGCACGACCTGAAGATTGTGTTAATGGAGGGAGTGTAAATTTGGGGCAGTCATCAACATTACCGTGGGCGTAGCGAACATACAGCCAAATTCCCAACAAATACGCTTCTTTGAGCAGCCAGTAAGTATCTTTAGCTTTGATACGTCCGCCGTGCGCGGCACGGTTGCCATGGATACGCAGCGCATCCATTTTCATGATGATGGCTTCCGGCATCATGCTGGTAAAGACATCAGCATTCATTAAATCGTAAAGATTAGCCTTAATACCTTCCGGCAACCGCTCCTGACGATACAACCAGCGCACCATCAATTCGGTGTAGTTGCGCAGCTTGACCAGACAGCTTTCCGGATCGGAGTGAACATAGCGTTCCGCCATACACGCGAGTTCAGCCAGTTCCGGCCACTGGCTGCGCAACATTTCAAAATTGAGAGACTGCTCCATCAATCATCGCCTTATGTCGTGGATACAACAGCATTTCTGGAAAGAATATCACACTAATTTGGCCGACGAAGTGAGCCGGAAAGGGCGGAATTACCATTAATTCTCATATTTAAAGTCGATGTTTATTTTGAGTGTTTCAATATTCACAGTGACTTCGCAACCATGCCAGAATGGCTTTTCTTGTGATTTAAAGTTATCCACAAACAAATTTCTTAGTTCCACCAAAAGATCTAAAAGTCTTTCACTGGCATCTGCGGTTTCAGTGATCCAATGTTGATTGCCCTGTTTATCTACATAGTCATAAGTAAACTCACCACAGTCGCTTTCCGGTTCTAACTTTGCACACAGAATGATTTTGACTGCATCACTAGGAGTGATCGATAGCAACACCGAACCAATGTCATTATAAATATCCTGATCAGAACGCATTATTTACCTCCGGGTGCATTGTTAAATACTTTTTCAATCGGGCGACCTCCATCTATCGAATATACTACTTTAAATTTAGCAGGTCTGACACTATCCCCAATATACGATGGCTGAATGTTGACCTTAACCTCTTTTCCTTCACCCAATGCTTTTGCCCAAGTATTTTCCATCTGCTTCCAGGCTCCTTTGTTCAGATTTCCATCCATTGGAACAAGGTTCAATTTTTCACCAGGACCATTAAAAATACTAGCTATTAAATGACCACCCTCATCTCCATCAAGGCCACACTTACCTGCTTTACATTGTTGATAGCCATTTCTATCCTTTACATTAGGACTAAGAGTTGCTTCAACCTAGCTTGGCCCTGCCTGAGCATCAGTTTTATAAATTTTATCACCATCTACATGATAAACTTTATTCGGCTGTGGGTTATTTAGCTCTTTGCTCCAGTTCCCTTTACCACCTGAGTCTAGCATCAGCTTTTCAAGTGACTCCGCACTGATTTTCTGACCTGTCTGTTTTTCAACAGCCATTAGAGCCTTCAACTCTGACAACTCGCTGGCAGACATTTTACCAACCGCCGCTACTGTCAGGCCCGCTGGAAGAGCATCGCCAGCGACCATTTCCGCAACCCAGATACTAACTTCATTTGCACACAGCACAGTATTCGCACCACAGGCACTGACTGCTGCCTGGGCGGCTGCAATTGCTTCCGGAGTCAGAGCAATCACTACCCCACCTGTAGCCCCCCAACAAGCGCTGCTGCAATCGCTTTGTTTACAGCCTCACCGCGTTTACATTCAGCCCCGCCAGGGTTAGTCGAGCAGGACGCAATATCTTTGCCATGCTCCTGCACGAACTTGGTCTGAGTGTCTTCATTACCACCCAGCAGGTTATTCTCAACAACATTCTTCCCGGCAGCAGCTCCGGTAGCCACACCCGCAGTATTCCCACCTGCAACACCACCCGCTATACCTGCTGAGATACTCGCCAGCGTACTTAGCGTCTGCTTCTGGTCCTCGGTCAGCTTCGACAGGTCTTTCTCATCCGGATATAAAACCTTCGCGATTGCACCTGCGATAAGTTCACCGCTCACAGCACCGACTGAACCTGCTGCGGCATTATTTCCCTGAAGAGCCGCAGTCACACCACCGAGAATGGCATGAGCAATGGCTTTCGCTGCATCGTTATCATTAATTCCGGCATTGTGCCCTATGAAGTTTGCCAGTTCCGGAGCTGAAGCTCCCGCCAGTGCACCAGCAATATTACCCCCGCCAGGCCCTGAAGCGCGGCCGTTGCCGCCTGAATGCCACGCTGGATATCACTACCAGTACCGAACTTTTCCTGCTCTTTTTTGTATTCCGGCTTTTCACGCAGTTTCGCCAGATATGCCTGCCGCTGTTCTTCCGTCGCATCCGCCTGAAGAGGTCCGTATTTATCCTGCGCTACTTTCAGCGCATTCAGCTCTCCCTGCGTCCGGGCAATATCCGCCACCTGACTGCCAATGCCACTGATAAGCCCCACTGTCTGCAGACGCTGCTGCTCTTTTTCCTTGTCAAAGATGGAAAAGCAAAAAAAACAGCCAACTGAACTAGCTGGTAGTTAAAGTCTATTTGATTTTGCTTAAAATATTATTGACTATCGGTATTACAGAACTAACCAATTGCTCTTCCTCAACTGTATACAAAAGCAATTCGATCTCATTCTCCGCATTAAATAACATTGTATGGAGCCACTTTTCCTCAACAGCAACAATTTGGCTTTCCGCAGCATAAATTTCTGATTGAATACTTTGTACCGTTATTTTCCCTTCAAGAAAGTTTTTACAAGAGTGTTGTAATCTCTTGATCACCTCAGGATAAATCCAACTCATTGCCCACTCCTGCGAAGAATAGTAACAATAATATTACTGTTATTTTCAGTGACTACACCTACGTCACCACTCCAATAAGTCGTTCTAGTTACGCCATTAACGACACTATTTTGAGGAGTTCCTTCTTTGATAACACTTTCAACCATATTCGGCGTTATATTTCTCCCTGGGCCAACTGTGCCGGCTGGAGAACCTAAACCAGATGGCTGCATTCTATCAACAGCATGTTGTGAATACAAACGATGACCTATTTGTGCATATTGTCGCCCATCTACTGTAACCTTTCAATAATTTTGCCAAGAGTCCCAAGGTAACTTTTCAGAACTATTAGGTACGTTTTCTGATGAGGTTTTCTCATTACGTTGCTCTATTGATTCATTATTCCTGGCGTTCTCCTCATCCTGCGGCTCCCATCCCCCCGGTGTTCCAGCACCTGCGCCACCAAGCTCAGCTTTCTCCTTGTCCGTAGCGCTCGCTACGTCTTTGCCCAGATTCGGCTGTTTGTTTTCGTCTGTATTGTCGCCATTCAGCACATGCCCCGGCCCCCGGGCACCATCGCGACTCGGATCACGTACAGCACACTGTTCCCGTGAGCCTTCACAACCACCACCGGTATCCCAGCTATTATCATTCCCGGTATCCTTACTGGCATTACCTGTAGCACCAGCTATTGCTGCTGCCGTATTAGCTGCTGTTTCAGTGGCTATCACGTTCAGCATATTGTTTTCAGCAACAACTATTTACGATAGTATCTTCGCATTTGTAGATAGAGTTGTAACCAAATCCCAGCACCTCCCCATAAGCCAACTACTGCGCCAATTATTCCGTATTTTACATACACCTCAGAAGGTATTGGTTCCCGAGCTATAAGCCAGATACTAACCACTATTCCAATAGAGCAAGTAGCTATAGATATAAGTAACAACTTAATAAGAAGTAGTAGATGTTTTTTCATTTTTTGTCTCCATCAACTTCTTTTTGCGTTGCGCTGCTTGCACCTTCTGATACGAATGAACCAACAAATCCACCAAATGTTCCTGGTATAGAGCTCATTTGGCCGCCTTGATACATACCGTATCCGATAGACTTTTCCGAATATTGCAGTGAATATTTACTGGCGTCCATTCCCAGTTGATTTTTGATGTATTGAGCTTCTAACTTATTAGTAATTGAAGCCCCAATGTTATAGCCAAGGCCTGTACCAGCCATGCTACCCACTACTGATGCGGTACTGTCCTGGCCTTCAATCTGGCTGCTCATGTAAGCGCTACCGGCACCCAACAACTGATTAGCGTAATATCCTTTCCCGGCTGTACCTACACCAGTCAAGCCTGACATCATGAAACTGAGATAATCGAACTTATCACCGATATTTCCCGTACCAATTTGTACCGCACCATTAGCCCCATAGCTCAGCCCGGCACTGACAAATTTTTCAGTCAGCGTGGCTGATGATGTTAACAATGAACCCGCTCCGGCAACCGTACCCCAGTAATTTTCCGGTTCCCCGAAGAAAGCCAGAGCCTTATCACCTTTCGATGTGTTGTTGTTCAGATAGTTCAGGTCATAGCTGTTACTTTCAGTGACGTAGTTCTTCACGTCCTGGTTTTCCAGCGAACCATACAACCAGCCAGGCCGACCTGCCGCGCTGAGTCCGCCCTCAATATTCCATTTATCTTCCCCGGACAGAGCCGTCAGAGGATCTGTGGCCACATCAATGTGTAATTTCTGTCGGTGCTCTGCGCTTATTACAGCATATTTATTCTGAATATCGCCGCAGTCTCCACCCGCTTTACGACAGGCCGTCATTTCTCTGTCAAAAGCATGCGCCTCGTCGTAGCTGAGGTAGTTATTCTCAACCGCGTTCCTGCCTGCCTGTGCCCCCGTACCGGCAGACGCCGTACTGTTGCCTGCAAGCCCGCCCGCAATACCTGAGGCAATGGTGGCCAACATGCTGATTTGCTGACGTTCCTGTTCACTCAGGTTATCGGTACGACCACCATAGTAGTTATCAATGATATACCGGGCAGCAAGTTCACCACTGAATGCCCCGGCAGCACCGGAAGCCGCATTGTTTCCACCCAGTTGTGCGGCAAGTGCTCCCCAGACTGCGTGAGCCATCAGGTTTGCTTCCCGGTTGTCACCGGTAGCCTGTTTTATAAGCTGTGCCACTGCCGGATTCAGACCGCCAGCCAGTACCTGCCCCGGATTCCCTGCATTCAGTCCGCCCAGCACGCCCGTGATGGCCTGTACCACCATCTGCGGCGTACTGCCCGTACCGTAGCCTTTCATGACCTCTCTGTATTCCGGGGTCTCCCGCAACTGTGCATCGCTCATGCCAGGATGCTCTTTCCTGGCTGCTTTCATCGCTTCAGTTTCGCCATACGTCATGACGATGTTACTCATCTGACCGCTAATCTGGCTGATAACCTGCGCTTCCTGCAGACGCTTCTGCTCTTTCTCCCTGTCAAATATCGGTGCAATGCTGCCGTTGGCGTTTTCAGGGTCCCGGCTGAGCCCGGCAATATCCTGCTTCTGACTCTCATTATCACGGATAATGAGATTTCCGCCGCTGATGGCGGATGACGTGGTACCTTCAGCATGTCCACTGCTGCCGGACATACCGGTAAGTGCGTTCGCCGCACCGGCTATTGCATTTGAGGCCACCATCTGGCTGGCTGACATCCCTGAGCCACCCGATAAACTGATTCCGGTATGGCTGGCTTTATAGTCTGCCTGGTTATGGATATCCAACCAGCCCAGCGTGCCGGTACTGAGGCTGTTTTTGTCATCCGTTGCCGTGGACGCAATTACCGCACCATTGAGCTGAGTGTGATTCCCAACAGTGACATCAAACCCGTCTTTTCCGGCGTAGATACCACTCTGTTCCCGGACAGAATCGTAATTGCTTTTAATTTTGTCCTGGCTGATGCTGGCATAGCCGCTGCCGGACATTGAGCCAAACGTGAAGCTTCCACCTGCGGCCACGCTGTTCTGTCTGCTGTCGTAACGGTCACTGTCCTGAAGGCTCGAAATGGTCAGGTTGTTGCCGACATCTGCTGTGACTTTCTCGCCACTGACCTGAGCCCCCGACAGGGTGGTATCACGTCCGCTTGTGAGGGAGACATTTTTACCCGCATCCAGCGTGGTTTCGGTCCAGGTCGTGCCATTGCCTTTCTCCCTGCCCTCTGAACCATTGATACCGGCGAAGATACTGAGGCCTCCGCCATTGGTTCCACCACCAAAGCTGACGCCCACGCCGCCACCTTTGCTGCTGTTCTTCCCGGTTGTCTGTCGGGTGTCAGCGGCGGCAGCCAGCAGAATATCGTTCTGTGCATTCAGGCTGGTGTCATTGCCGGACTTAATCTGGCTCCCGGTAATGAGCATATCGCCGCTGTTGTTATGGTCCTTATTTTTCCCCGTGGCAGTGACAGAGACATTGTTACCGGCGCTGAGGGTTGAGCCGGAGACGATATCGTGCTGATATTGCGTCTCAGACTTCGACTGCTGATGGTTGAGCGAAATGCTCACGCCGATACCATTATTCGGGTCAGCACTCTGTTGCTGCAGTCCGTGGTTAACACCGGCCTGTACACCAGACAGAACCGCCTGTGTTCCTTTCAGTGCCGCCAGACGGCTGTCGCTGGTTTCTTTCGCCTCCCGGGCCATGGTGGCAGCATTATTGATGGCACTACCCACCGCACCGGACAGGGCAACCGTCAGCCCGCTTTTCTTCTGCTCAAATTTTTCGTCCACAGTACGAC
>OGQX01002007.1_pt1 | contig 16797 bp, 12 predicted proteins | sample 1553291 | NCBI WGS metagenome assembly OGQX01 (sample SAMEA2580030, study PRJEB22360) | human gut metagenome | biome: human gut; feature: human-associated habitat; material: faeces | place: Denmark | collected 2008/2010
AACAGCTCCTGCAACAACAGCTCCTGCTGCTACGGATGCTGCAGAACCGGCTGGAAATTAATTTCGAGAAATAACTGTAATTTCTTGACAGGTGGAGTTGTACAATTTATGTTGTACAATTCTGCCTGTTTTTATTTATAGTCTTTTATATTTGGTTATTTTTGTAGCCAGATAAGATTCATTTGAAATTATAAACCATATTATAATATTATAATGACAACTACTAACAAAATTCACCAGACGCTACGCAATTCGGCAGGTATGCGTTGGTTGGTATTGCTGCTTTTAGCATTTGCTATGTTCTGTTCATATATTTTTATGGACATACTTTCACCTATTAAAGACTTGATGCAGTCCACGCGTGGCTGGGATTCTACAGCATTCGGTACAATGCAGGGGTCTGAGACATTCCTTAATGTATTCGTATTTTTCCTCATTTTCGCAGGTATTATCCTCGATAAAATGGGTGTACGTTTTACTGCAATTCTTTCCGGTGCTGTGATGCTTGTCGGAGCTACCATCAATTGGTATGCGGTGACAGACGCTTTTCAGGGAAGTGGACTTCAAACTTGGTTTACCAACAACCTGAATTATATTCCCGGTTTCGATGAGTTGGGTATCTCTCCATTCTATAGAGGTATGCCGGCATCAGCTAAATTTGCGGCAATAGGTTTCATGATTTTCGGTTGTGGTGTCGAGATGGCGGGTATTACGGTGTCTCGCGGTATCGTTAAGTGGTTCAAAGGCCGTGAAATGGCGCTTGCTATGGGGTCTGAAATGGCGCTTGCCCGTTTGGGAGTTGCCACTTGCATGATTTTCTCTCCGGTATTTGCTAAATTAGGGGGCGTTATTGATGTTTCCCGTTCAGTGGCATTTGGTGTTGTGCTATTGCTTATCGCACTTATTATGTTTATTGTCTACTTCTTCATGGATAAGAAACTTGACGAGCAGACGGGTGAGGCTGAGGAGAAAGACGATCCGTTCAAGATCAGCGATCTCGGTACTATTTTGTCCAGTGGCGGATTCTGGTTGGTAGCGCTTCTTTGTGTACTTTATTATTCTGCTATATTCCCGTTCCAGAAATATGCCGTAAATATGCTGCAATGTAATTTGGTATTCAAGGAAGTACCCACCGACTCTTTCTGGGCTACTAATACGGTGACAATTCTTCAGTACTGCATTATGCTTGTCGTTGCGGGTGCTTCTTTTGCAAGTAATTTTATGAAGAAGGCAAGTATGAAGTATGGCTTGCTTACCCTTGCCGGAGTATTGCTCACTGTCTTCTGTTATATGGGTTATATGCGTCAGAGTGCCGAAACAGTATTTGCAGTCTTCCCTTTGCTCGCTGTAGGTATAACACCGATACTTGGAAACTATGTTGACCATAAAGGTAAGGCAGCTTCGATGCTGATGATAGGTTCCATGTTACTGGTTCTTTGCCATCTTACTTTCGCGTTTGTTCTTCCTGAGTTCAGAGATAATGCGGTAGGTGGTGTTGTGATAGCTTATCTTACTATATTGGTACTTGGTGCAAGTTTTTCACTGGTTCCTGCTTCTTTATGGCCCAGTGTTCCTAAATTGGTTGATGCCAAGATTATAGGCAGTGCTTACGCGCTTATTTTCTGGGTGCAGAATATTGGTCTTTGGCTCTTCCCGCTTCTTATCGGAAAGGTACTTGATAAAACCAATACGCGGCTTGTTGCTGATTTAAAGAACGGTGTGATTACTCCGGAAGAGGCTGCCGTTTCGTATGATTACACCGCACCGCTTGTAATGCTGGCTTGTCTTGGCGTTGCTGCTTTGGTACTGGGATTTATTCTTAAAGTTGTAGACAAGAAGAAAGGTCTTGGTTTGGAAGAACCTAATATCAAAGCTTGATAACGGTAATGTCAGATACAAAAGGAAAAGTAAACCTATTGGATACTGTTCCCGTTCAGTGCGGACATATTACAACCGAATGGGAAGGGGAGTACGCGATACTTTCCTTTCCTCGGTTTAAGTACGACTGGATGAGACGTTTTTTGTTGCCGAAGAGTATGTCGGCCGATATTCATGTGAAGCTGGAAGAACACGGTACTGCCGTATGGCGTTTGATAGATGGAAACCGAACCGTACAAGAGATAATCTCTCTGCTTACCGACCATTTCCAAAATGAAGATAACTATCCTTCTCGTGTCACTACTTACATTATGCAGTTGCAGAAAGATGGATTCATTCAGTTGAAAGTCGAGAGTTGAAAGTTACCGTCTGGTATTACAATGCAGACTGCTTTCAACTCTCGACTCTCAATTTCCTAATTGCTTTCTCTATCTACCTTGATTAATCCACCGGTAGCTGTATCGAACAAAACTTTTATAGTAGAATTTTTATTGAATAGTACAGGTGCAAGATATTCTATAGTACCAAATTGTGTAACGGGCAGTTCACCATCGAATATCTTCTTGTTGTTGCCTGTTAATATAACATGGGCGCGTCCCGGAACGTTGTAAGCAACTCCGTCTACTTTTTTCTTACTGTCTTCTTCCGGAATGGCGGGAGTCTTCAAATCGGTTATGGAGATATAATACGGTTCGCCTGCCAAATCATCGTTTGCCACTATGCCCAATCGTTTGGAGAAGCGGAAAGCTACTTCATTGTTCATTTCTTTGGGAGTCAGGCGGATTGTAAACGTCTGAGGTTCTTCTTTCAAGGTTCCGGAGAACATCTCCGTCATAGCACGTTCCTGTAAGTTGAGGTTGTCGAGCATGATTTTGAGTTGGGCGCCATCCTGCGGCATATTGTCGGCTTCACCACGGAGAAGGGCATTTTTGCTTTCACGGATGTTATAGATTTCCTTGGCTACCAACTCCGCCATTTTAGCTCTGGAACTTGCCATGAGTATTTCTTCCGTAAGGAATTTACGCGGATCTATGATTTCTTGTGCGGCAGCGGTTATTTTGGTTGCCGGTATCGTATGGCTGTTAAGCGGTATGTTGATGGAACGGACAATGCCGTCTTCGGTAAGTTCCATTAGTGGGGCTACAGTCTTATCTTTCAACTTAACGAAGTATACATTATCTTTATCGGGTACTCCCGCCACGTGTGTTTGTACTTTGTCGATGGTCCAATAGATATTCGGATCGGCAGATACATTGTTCATGCGTAAGTAGCGGTCGGCATATTTACAGAACTCTCCGGGCATGTATGTATGTTTGGTAGCCTGTACTACAATTTCTATCGGTTTTAGGCAGGAGATAAGTTACTCCGTAGTCTTTACCGCGCATAATACCGGTGCTGACATCTGTTTGGGCATAGGCACTTGTAGCTATTAGAATGCCGGCCACCCATATCATTTTTTTCTTCATATTTCTCTATCGGTTTATAACTATGAATTTTAAATAACAAAGTTAACGAAGTTCTTTGTTCTTGGATATTCATTTACGAAAGATTAACTTTCAGTCAGACCATAAAATAGGAATACTGCATGTCCTTATTCTTTCAGTACAACTTCCGCTATTCCTACACGGTCATCATTCAGTAAGATGCGCAAGTCACTGGCCGTGGTTCCTTTGAACGGATAGGAGATAAGTTCGCCGTATTGGCTGACAGTACCCGAATAGACAGTAAGGAACTGACCGCCTCCGCCTGAAAGCTGTATCTCGAATTCTGCCGGAAGTCCGTTGTCTCGCTTGAAAGCGATAGCAACTTCGTTTATTTTGCTTCCGTTCTTTAGGGCAAAGGTTATATAATCTCCTTTGTTACCCTGCCAGACCGTATTCTTTTGTTTGTCAAGCACATTTGGGGCGTTTTCCATATCGGTACTTGCTGTTACGGGACTGACGGGATTTTGACTTTCAAGTGCTTGCAGGCGAGCTTGGTAATCTTCTACAGTAAGTATACCATTCAGCCGGATGTCTTCGGAAGACGCACCCGCCATGATGGCGAACTCGCCCGGTTCCACTGTCCATTTCATATCGGCATTCAACAATTCAAGATGCTTGCGGTCAAGAGTGAAAACTATTTCTTTGCTCTCTCCCGGCTTCAGGTGGATACGTTCAAAACCGGCAAGATTCTTTTCGTAGGTGGTGACACTGCTTAGAATATCGCGCGTGTAGAGTTGCACCACTTCGTCACCGGCACGTTTGCCGGTATTCGTTACTTTCAGTCGTACGGTGGCTTTTTGGTTGGGTGTGATTACTTTGGGAGTGATTTCGAGATCGGAATACTCAAAAGTAGTATAGCTCAAACCGTAACCGAAAGGATACAGTGCACCATTAATGCGTGACATATTGCCGTCCGGTCCCGGATTTTTACCGCCGTCTATCTGTGAAGCCGGTTTGTAGGGGAAGTTAAACGGGATTTGTCCTACTGTTTTAGGAAAAGTAACTGTCAGTTTGCCTCCGGGATTGTAATCGCCGAAGAGAATGCCGGCTACTGCCGTACCGCCTTTAGAGCCCGGATACCAGGCTTCAAGAATGGCAGGGACAAACTTGTCCGCCCAGTTTACGGATAGCGGACGACCGTTAATCAATATCAGTATAACAGGCTTGCCCGTGGCTTGTACGGCTTGCAGCAGTTTCAACTGGTGTCCCGGTAATTCCAGGCTTGTGCGCGATTTGTTCTCACCGCAGGTACGTTGGCCACCACCCAGTACTACTACTGCTACATCAGCCTGACGGGCATTGGCTGCGGCACGGTCTATTTCGGCTTGTTCGTCAGGGGTAAGCGGGTATTCCATGATTTCGCTTTCAGGCCAATGGGCATCTACAAGGTCGCAACCTTTGATATAAAGCACTTCGGCCTTACCCTGTGCTTTCTCGCGGATTCCTTCTAGGACGGTAGTAACCTCTACGGCGAGTGGTCCGTAATGTGTCAGAGCATAACCTTCCTCATCGGCATTCGGGCCACAGACGGCAATCTTCTTTATCTTATCGATATTCAGAGGCAGTGTATTATCTGTATTTTTCAGCAATACGATGGATTCGCGGGATGCCTGTAGGGCAACGGCTTCATTGGCTTCCTTCTCTACTTCATCGTCAGCTCCGGCAAGGTCTGTTTGGTAGGGAGCATCGAACAGACCGATAAGGAACTTTACCCGAAGGATGTCACGCACACGGTCATTGATAACTTCTTCACTCAGTCCGCCTTCCTTTACGAGTTCGCGTAGCGGAAGTACGAATGAGTCGGGCGAGCGGAATGTACAACGTACGTTGAGGCCTGCTTCCACGCTTTGGCGTACGGCTTCTTTCATGTCTTTGGCGGTGTTATGCTTGGTATAGAGATATTCTACGGCATCGCTGTCCGACACTACATATCCCCGGAAACCCATTTCCTTGCGGAGTCGGGTAGTCAGCCAATAGTAGCTTCCCTGGATGGGAATGCCGTCGTAGTCGTTATAGGAACTCATCACGCCCAATAGCCCTGCTTCACGGATTACCCGTTTGAAAGGGTAGATGTGTATATTTTCCACTTCGCGCGGCGGCATTTGCGGATCAACGCGCGCCATGCCTTCACGTGCTCCCTTATTGTTACTGTATGCAGCAAAGTGTTTGGCAGTGGCGGCTACTTGGTGATTATGTTGCAGTCCGCGTACCATTTCGATACCCAGCTCGGCAACAAGATAGGGGGATTCGCCGTAGACTTCCTCATAGCGTCCCCAACGCTGGTCGCGGCCTACATCGAGGATGGGGGCGTAGACGTTGGTGTAGCCCAGCATGCGGGCTTCCCGTCCGGTGATAAGTCCTACTTGGCGGATAAGTTCGCGGTTCCACGTGTGTCCTAATCCCAGTTGGGTGGGGAAATTGGTGGCTTTATAACTTTCCACGCCACGGATGCCCTCATTAGTGAAATCTACGGGGATTCCGAGGCGGGTATCTTCAACAAAGAAGCGTTGTATTTCGTTCAGTGCCCAGGCATGACGCGAGGCAGGCCAGACGTTTTCATTGTCCGAGGGTGGCAGTCCCCATTGCTGGAAGCCGTTCAGATGTTCGTCAATGGCTCCGATACCGTCTTTCCAGAGCATTTGTTTCCATTCGGGGGTGGGAAGAGCATCTTTCAGCACTCGTTTGTAGCCGTAGAGGGTAACCATCTGGCAGGTTTTTTCTTCGAGTGTCATCTGCTGCAAGAGGTTTTCAATGCGGGCATCGAGTCTTGCGGCAGGGTCTTCATATATATCTTTGATACCGTTTTTGTTGAAGTCTATCCAGCCTTTATGGTACATTTCGCTTTTTGCCGGTTTATAGTGTGCCGGTATTTTTGCTGTTTTTTGTGCAGACAGTAATGTGCCACTGCCTAATAACAAGGTAGCTACAATTAATTTCTTCATGGTATGTTTTTTATAGTTTTCTTTGGGTGTCAAAGATAGTGAATTTTGAGAACAGAAAAGGGTAAAATTGTTCGAAGTACGGTTATCTATTGTACATACTATATTGGAATGGGGTGATAGTGGCGGATAATGGCATTGCGCTTTTGGCTGATAAATTATTATGGTTGATGTCTCTTGATTGATTAAGTCAGCAGATCTTTGTCATAAGGTGATTTATGATTAAAAGGCCTATAATATTAACATTATAAGCCTTTTAATACAGTATCATAAATAAGCCTTTTAGCAGTTTTTCGGTCGTGAGCTTATTATGGCTTTGACAGATACTTTGTTTTATTTAGGGGTATCATTACAGGGCATCACAAATAATGTATATTTAATATAATTGCTTGTGGTTGTTGCTATTTGTTGTTGGATTGACCGATTAAGTAGCTAATTGTATTGATTGCAAGTTTTGTAAGATTATTATGTATACTATTACTTTCCTCATTGGAGTTTTTCCACTCAAAAGACGGGTCTCCAATAACGATGGCTTTTCCACTATTCTCGCGTGACGGAAATTCTGCAACACGAATAGTTGTATCACTGTTACCACCGTCTGAACCTAATTGAATACCTCCCGTTGCGGTTTGCCATGCATTTATATCATCATATTTTTCTGTTTCATCATTAATATTCCATTGAAGAACCCGATTACTGTTTTTATAATCTGCATCTTCTGCATGTAATGGGAGCCAATGTTCATTGAACGTAATATTGTTAAATATTGGATGATAGATATTGTTACAATAAAGACTCTTATTAAAATCTACATTTTCATTTCCGCCCCAGTTATTCTTAGGGTATGACCCATTTTGGGAAATTCCCCATTTACCGATAAAACGAGTGGCATCACGTGATGCTAATATATTTCCACCTGTTTGAAAATATGATTTAATAGCTTCGTTGGCATTATCTACTATTGCATCATTATTTGTATTTGTCTCAGTCCAATCAAAGTGTGCCCAAATCATTTTGTATCCATCAAGATTGATATTATTTTCAGTGATTTGATTGATGCTGATGTATTCAGAGTTCTCAATGTTGTGTATCATCCATGTTGCAGCAGCTTTTGCCTCCTCTGTTAGTTCTTCCATATTATCTGCAATACCGATAAAAGCTTTCTTACCCGGTTCATTTTCATTCCATCCCTCTATTGTATTATTATCAAGAGTAATGGTAGCATGGATTTTACCGTTCCTTACTTCTGCATTAATGGTATATGAGTTATTCGGTTCGAACTTATTACCGAACAGAGTGAATGATGTCTTTAGATTATCATCCTCGTTCCCAATTCGTAAGTCGAGAGATTCGGCATTTTGAGGGTAGATGATACGGATTATTTCCATTTCTGTACCACTCGCTGTGGAGCTTAAGTTTCCAAGTAACCAGTCATTTTCTACATTACCATTGGCGCTTGCGATACCGGATTTTATATTAAATGTACCTTTGTGTATCAAACCGCCTAATATAATACTTTTGTTTTCTATTGGTGTGGCATCGGTTACTTTAATCTTCAGTCGGATACGTGCCATTTTGTGTTGAAAAGTAAAGTTTATTTTCTGATTTGCATTCCCCTCAATATACTTTCCTTTAGAAGAAGCAAATAGAAAATCAATCTTCTTTTGTTCTTCTTCCGTAGTAGCTGTGTTGGCTTCGATAACGCCATCTTTGTTATCAGTATACGGATAATATGCTGTGAAAATCATGTCATTCTCTGATGTATAGGCTATTTTGTCCTGTTCTGTTTCAACCAAAGAGAATGCAGTAGACGCTCCGGCTATATCCGCTTTGTACTGTATGTTTGTATACTTAGGAGTGGATACTGTTCCTGCTATTTCGGAAGCCGATATACCTACAAGGTCACCTGCTTCCCACTCGCTGCTTGTCGTTACGCGAGTAGTGATACCTGCTGAGAAGTCCACCACTGCGGGGTGTGCCAGCTGTTTACCCTCATCTTCGCTGAGGATATTGTCTTCATCGTCATTGCTGCATGCCGTAAAGGTCAATGTTAGCGTTGTAAAGGCCAACATTAAAAGTGTAAAGGTCAACTTTAGAGAGCTAAAGGTCAACTTTGATAAAATAAGAGTAGATAGTTTTGTTTTCATGATATTTGTTCTTTTTAGTATTGGTATTCTTTTGTTCTCTGTTAATAGTAGCTTACTTTTATGTTGCTCACTTGTATACTGCCCTCATAAGAGTCTAATGACCAGCAATTCTTTTGTAGCCCGTAAATCCGGTTGGTATATGCTACGTTATCATTGATGTAGACAGTACATACGGAATTGTCCGTGCAGATAGTGACATGATAAATGTTATCGGCGGGAACGGGAAACTTGTAGCTGTCTATTCCTGCGATGAACCCTATACCTTCCTTTCCTTTTTGCTCGAAGTTGATTTTGCGGTTGCTGTTGTTATCTTCCGGATTGATGATAAGGGAATAGTATTTCTCGGAGTCTGTGCCGCGTACCAGGGAAATACCGAATACATCTTCATTGCTTGAGGCTGTTACGGTAAATGTAAGCTTGTTATGTATGTTCAGGCGGTTGAAAAGTACGTAAGCATCACCACTGAGCGTGTAGTTGTCGTTATTTTCGGCTACACCGGTTTCACTTTTTGCCATTACTTTTAAGGTGGTATTGTTAGTGTATTTGTTCAAAATTCCCTCTACAGAACCTAATGAGAGCGTGCCGTCTTCATGCTGGATAATCTTATGCATCACAAGATTACCCGCCCACTCAGGTTCGGCAGGAGCAGCACCGACAGCCGTATTGTCATTACCGGCACGGGTGGGACACCAACCCCAAATGTAACGGTCTGTTCTGTTGCTTGCCGTTTTTCCGGCATAGAAAGCACGTGAGTCGAGTACACCCTCTTTATTGTCGGGAAAAGTGGGGGCTGCGGTCATTTGTTTCAGTTCTTCCAGCGTGCTGCCTTTGAAGTAGCATACTTTACGTGATACCGCATTTTGGTCGGAATACACGAGGTACCACCAGTCGCCCATTTTGAATACATCTGCACATTCGTAGAACCGGTCAGCACCCCAGTGCATCGGCATAAATACGCCTGAATGTTTCCATGCTTTCAAGTCGGTGGAAGTGTATTCGGCGAGTACTCCTATACCATCCTTTTTAGTGGATACGATCATGTGATATTTGCCACTTTCGCTCTCGAAGATGAAGGGGTCGCGGAAGTCTTTCCGGCTGTAACCGTCATTGCTGCCGAGCAAGAAGAAAGTACGATCTTTGTTCCACATCTTGAAATCGGTAGAAGTGGCCCGCATCACAACTTCAGCGTCAGCTGTGTGTCCGGTATAATAGGTATAATATACTTTATTGGTTTCATCATAGAATATACAACCAGTACCTAAGGCCGCATCGGGTTCATCTTCCGTTCCAGTGGGGATAAGTTCACCCAATGAGGTGTAACTTCCTCCGTTTTTGGTGCTTACCGCCCAAAAAGGGTGGTAAGTGGTTTGATTGGGACGGTACTCCTGTAAGTACATTATTTTGAAGTCGCCGGCTTGCGGGTCATAGAAAGGCATGGGGTCACCTACGTAACCCAGTTGCGGTTTGTAGTAAGTGTCAAACATATTTTCATCGGTCGGCTTAAAATAAGTGGCAGTGTTGTCCCAATCCTTTTGGGTGAGTATGGGAGCGTTATCGTCGTTGCAACTACTGAGGGCTATACTCAGCAGTGCGGTGTATGCAAGTGTGTATATCATTGTTTTCATTATATGTCAGTCTTTATTTACCGGTTAGATAATTGATTACATTTTTGGTGAGCTTGGCTACATTGCCGTGGTATGGGTCTTTGGATGTGTCGATGCCTTCCGAATACCAGTCGTAGCAACCGGAACCGATGCAGAAGACACCGCCCTTGCTACCGTTGGCCGGATATTCCCAAACCACGATAGCTCCGTCGCCACCGTAACCTAAGGCTTGGCCACCATGTTTCCGAGACCAGTCGGCCTCATCGTTGTAATCTCCCCAAGGATTCACTTCATCTTGCGAGCGTAAATGCCATTGAGCAGTAGTGTTGGTGATTCCGTAGCCCTTACTGCAGGTATATACGGAATTACCCTCGTGTATACCTTGATAAGCAGGGTGACTTTTATGTCCTTGTATAAAGAAACTCCAAGGCTCTGCGGTTATTTCAGGATCAGTTTCTGTACGCCCGAGCCAGCAATTGTTGGGATTCTTATTGTCTTTGGTTGCTCCTATATTGACAGCGTAGAAAGTAGCATAGCGTGTCAGCAGCAGGTTCATACCTTGGTCATAGCGTGCTTTAATCATGCTGGCAGCAGATAAGGCAGCTGGAGCAGCCGTTTCGAACTTGTTCATATCATCAATGGTAGTGTCTGCATGGAAATGCCACCACAGCATCTTACACTCACTTAAGTCCGCATTACCAGTCGCTATGTCGCTGAAAGAAACATACTGTGCATCTTTCACATTGAACAGCATCCACGTTGCTGCTTCTTTCTCTTCGGGGTTCAGTCCCTCTATAGTGGAAGCGAGGCCAGCATAAATAGCTGCCGGTTTGCCTGCGGGTGTGAGTACTTTTACGGTATAGACAGCTGATGCCATATTGTTGGACACGATGAAGTCTACCGGGCGGCTGAAATCCATGGCGGTTCCGCCGGCAGGAGCTACGATGGCTCCTTCGGTGGCGGTATAGGTGGGAACGAGCTTCGTTATATCGGCGGAAGCCGGTACTTGAACCAGAATATTCTGGTTTTGCTGGTCGATGATACCGCTATACATATCGTTCAGTTGGAATGTTAGAATCCTCGCTTCATCGTATCTCGTTTTGATGACGTATTGTTGGAATACGTTGCCATTGGATACTTTTATAGTCTGTGTCATGTTCAGATTCAATACATCTCCTCGCTTGAGGGTAGCCTCGGCACCTACCGGTAGTTGTATGTCGGTCACTGTCATTGCTGCCATATCGTAGTCTTCCGGCAGGGTGATGGTGATAGTCTCTTTTTGTTGGTCGATGGTGCCGGAGTAGTTGTCCAGCGCAAAGGATTTGATGGCGGTGTCTTCGTTCAGTCTTAGCGCGCTACTGTTATCATCGCTGCATCCGACAGTCAATAATAGGGTGACTGTGAGGAAAGACAGCTTAAATATATTCAGGATTGATTTCATTCTTTTATGTTTTTGAAGGTAAAACGATGTTTCTATTCCCGTAGAGGAATTACCAGTTACCGCAGTTCTGTACATATTTTCCATTGCTGGCACTGATTTGTGCAAACGGTACGGGCAGATATTCGTTTTTGTTTTTGGTAAACGAAGCGTTGGAGTAGATACTACAGTCGGCTGCTTCTTCTGCATAGTACTTGTTTAGAACTTCGGCTGCTTCACCCCACCTCACAAGGTCGAAGAAACGGTCGCACTCCATGGCAAGTTCCACATGGCGCTCGAATTTCATCATTTTCAAGGCATCAGCTTGGCTGTATGTACCGTCGTAAGGCTCTACTTTAATCTTTACGCCATAGTCTTCGGCATAATTCTTTATCACACTGGTGCTTGCAGTAACGCTTTGACCGGCACGGTTACGTACTTCGTTGATTAGGCTTACGGCTTCTTCAATCCGACCATCGTTCAATTGAATTAGAGCCTCGGCGCGCATCAGCAATACATCGGCATAGCGCAGTACGATATGATTCATAGGCGTGCCCCAATAACTTCCTTTCACCAGATAACCGCCATCGGGGTCTACATTTTGTTTCAGGGTAACGTTATAGCCATACAGACCGCCGCTACGGCTCCAAGTGTTGTCTTTCTTCATCATATACTTGGTGTTGAATTCGTAAGGCAGTTCCGGTATACCTACCGTAAGGAACAAACGCGGGTCGGCGTTATCTTCGGTCTTGTCGTAGTTCTTGGTGTTGAAGCTGTCGAACAGCGGATGTCCGTCAGCATCGGTACGGAAAGCGTTTACTAAGTTCTGACTGGGTTTGTAGAAGTCAGTACCGCCATCTGTCACCCCCGGAATATTAGGTACTATCAGACCGTTTGACCAATTACAGTTACCATTCTTTGTTCCGTCGTTCATGGAGTATTGCATGGCCCATAGGGATTCCACACCATTCTCATATTCCGGTTCAGGGCGGAAATTGTTGTGAAAATCCGGCTCCAGACCATATCCGCCTGCGTTCATGATGCTCTTGTCCGTATATTTCACCACTTGAAGAAGGTCTTCCGCATTAATGGAAGTTACTTCGTTGGTGGCATCATTATCCTGGCGGTATGCTTTGTACAGATACGTTTTTGCCAGATACGCTGCGGCAGCAGCCCGGGTGGGACGCCCTTTATCTTCTTGGGTAACAGGTAAGTGTCCGTAGGCAAACTCGAAATCCTCGGCTATTTCCGCCCAGCTCTCATCGTTGGTATAGATATCGTTGGACAGATTATTATAACCTTCCTGGTCCAGCGTCTCATCATTGGCAATGACTATCTTCTTGAAAAGCTGCTTTAGCAGGAAATGTCCGTGTCCGCGCAGAAAACGCATTTCCGCAATACGTTGCTGCTTTTCCGGGTAGGTGGCTTCATCCATCCGGTTCAGAGATTTTAAAGCCATGTTTACGCGTGAAATGCTGTTGTATAACCGTTGCCAGATGTCGCTGATATTCCATGCGGTAGTCATGATGCCTTGAGAGATTTCTAACGCATGGAACACATCGCCGTCTTCCGTACCGTTACCGCCCTTGTAAGCGTCGTCCGAGCGGACATCGTAGTTCCATAAAGAGAAAGAGGAGTTGATATCCTCGGCGCTGATCCATACGGCGTATGCCGAAATTACCAGGTTGTCTATATAAACAGGGTCTTGCAGTTGTTCTTCATCCACACTTCCCTGCGGTGTCTGGCTTTCCAGGAAGTCGGAGCATCCGGTGCATATCCATGCGAGTCCAAAGATAAGAGTATATACTAAATTTTTCATGGTTTTTCTATTTGTTGTTCGTTGTATTAAAAGCTGACGTTCACGCCAAAAGTGATGTTCAAAGGAATAGGATAGCCGTAGTTCACGTTTTCCGGGTCTACTCCGATGAAATCTTTGCTCTTGATGGTGAGCAGATTTTGTGCACTGAGGTAGAAGCGCAGGCGCTCCATGCGGATTTTCTCTGCCCATGCTTTCGGTACGTTGTAGCCTACTTGTAGATTGCGTAGTTTCAGGAAGGAGCCGTTCTCCACATAATAGGTAGATACGCGTTTTTCGTTGTTACTGTCGTTACGTGCAAGTGCCGGAATGTCGGAACCTGGATTGGCGGGCGACCAGGCATCGAGTACGCGTTTGCCTTTGTTCAGGAAGCCGATGTTGAGGCCGCTCCACAAGTCGGTTTCTTTCTTTAAATCACTGATGATGTCTACTCCTTGTACGCCTTGCCAAAACATGGTAAGATCGAAGTTCTTATATTCCAAATAGATATTGATACCGTAGCTGAAGGCAGGTGTAGGGTCGAATATCCATTGCTGGTCTTTTTCGTTGATGATACCGTTGTTGTCCAGGTCACGCCAGCGGATGCGTCCCAAACCTGCACCTTCCTGAATGGCGTGGTTGTCGATTTCTTCCTGTGACTTGAAAAGACCGTCGGCTACGTAGCCTACCTGTGTTCCGTTGGGGTGTCCTATCACACTTTCCACGCCGTTTCCGCCGAAAGTGCCGTTGGCTGCTACCGTAGCAGGCAAGGCAGTGATTTTGTTGCGGTAAGAGGAGAGGTTGGCATTGATGTCGTATTTCAGTCCGAATTTTGTACTGTTGCGATAGCCTAAATTCAGTTCAAAACCCTTGTTTTCCATTTCACCGGCATTAATCCATTGCTTACTTCCTTCACCCATGGTGGCAATACCTGCCATTTGTACCAAAATGTCGGTTGTCTTTTTATAGTACCAGTCGAACGAACCGTAAAGTGTTTGGGCGAAAAGGGAAAAGTCGAAACCGAGGTCGGTTTGTGTGGTGGTTTCCCACTTGATACCGTTATTGCCGAGCTGGTCACGTTTGAAACCGGATTGGAGAATGCTTCCGCCATTGCTTCCCGTGATGTCGTAGGAAGTTCCGTAACTTCCGCCGCCGCTTTCCGTTCCGGCATAGTTGGGTACATAAATCGTATAACGGGCGTTGTTGCTGATTTCCTGATTACCGGTCTGTCCCCAGGATGCGCGTATTTTCAAATCGTCCAGCCATTTGATGTCTTTCATGAATTCTTCCTGACTAAGACGCCAGCCGGCAGAAACCGATGGGAAGGTAGCATAGCGGTTATTCTTGCCAAAGCGTGAAGAGCCGTCACGACGTACGGTAAGCGACAGCAGATATTTGTCGTTATATGTATAGTTCAACTTTCCGAAGAAAGAAACAAGTGAGTAGCCTTCGCCTGCACCATAGGACTGTGCTGTGCCTACACCTGCATCCGGCCACATATAGTCGGGTGTGAGGATGGAAAAGTTTTCTTTGTAACCAGAGAAATGTATATCGTCTTCACGATTCAGTTCCACACCCAGCATTACGTCTCCGCGGTGTTTGCCAACTTCCATATTATAAGTGGCGATGGCATTCCACATCCATTTGGTCCAATGCTCTTGCTTTGCTTCTATGGCATTCTTGTCGTTGGCAACGTTGCCTTCCGTGATGGGATAGGTAAAGATACGTTGTTGCTTTTGTGAGTAGTCTATACCGAAAGTAGAGCGGAGATTGAAGTTCTTGAACGGATTCAGGTTGACATATGCATCGCCGAACATACGCCAGTATGTGTAGCGGTTGTCGGCATTGCGTTGCAGGCGCGCTACCGGATTTTCACGGTCGGGATAGCCGCTGACGGGGCCGGCAAATTTACCTTCGGTTGTATATACCGGCAGTGAAGGATTGGCTTGTAGCACGTTTTGCAGGAATCCGCCGGGAGCTTGCACTTCGCTGGTACGGTTTACGGTGAAGTGCTCGCCTACGGTCAGCAGGTTGTCTATTAGTTTGTAGTCAGCATTCATACGGGCGGATATGCGGTCAAAATCAGTATCTTTTATGATGCCCAGATTCTTGTAATATCCTAAGGAGAAGAAAGACGAACCTTTTTCCGAGCCGTTGCTCACAGATACGTTGTATTGTTGGATGATACCAATGCGTGTGGTCTGGTCGAACCAGTCGGTGTCTGCGGCAGGTACTGTATTGGCAGCATCCAGATATTTGCGCATGCTGATGCCGTTGAGTTGTGGATAACCGTTTACACCGTAGTTCCAGTCATAGAGGTAGCCTAAGTTGTTGGTATTCGGGTCTTGTCCTTCGTTCACATAGGCTTGCCACATGGCACGGCCATATTCTTCGGTGTTCAGTACTTCCAGTTTGTTGGTGTACATGGAAGCGGAAACGGAAGCGTCAAAGTTAATCTTGAGTTGTCCTTCTTTGCCCTTCTTTGTGGTAATGATGATGACACCGTTGGCAGCGCGGCTACCGTAGATAGAGGCAGAAGCGGCATCCTTCAGTACCTGTATGGACTCGATGTCATTGCCATTCAATTCGTGCATGCCTCCTTTGGTGGGCACGCCATCGATGATGTAGAGCGGGTCATTGTTGTTTAGCGTACCTATACCGCGGATACGGATGGTAGTGCTGCCGCTTGGATTACCGTCGGCCGTAATGTTCATGCCCGGTACACGCCCCTGCATGGCTTTCATTGGATTGTTTTCGTTTTGCTTGGCTATTTCATCCATGCTGACTACGGAGATGGAACCGGTAAGGTCTGCTTTGCGTTGTGTGGTGTAACCGGTTACCACTACTTCCTGCAGCATTTCCGAGTCTTCGTGCATGATGACACTCATGGATGTTTCCGCTTTCAAGGTTAGTGTTTTGTAACCTATATAAGAGAAAGTTATTTCGGAACCCGGCTTTACGGTGAGGGTGAAGTTGCCGTCTATATCCGTAATCGTTCCGTTGGTTTTATCTGCCTTGTCCACAACGGATGCCCCGATGATGGGGTAGCTATCGGTAGCAGAGGTTACCGTTCCTTTTATTTGGATGTTTTGCGCATAGGCAAAACCGCATAATCCTAAAAGGAACATCATAATGCTAAGTTTTCTCATACATTATAAATTTATAGTTAACAATTATCTTGTGAATTCTCAAAACAGCTTTCCCGATCATATTTTGATATTGCAAAGTAAATGGATTGCATTGAAACAGGCTATAAAAAATGATACGGATGCTGCAAAATTTGTTTCGTGGTATGGAGCTGACTACGCTCAGGATATAGCCTGGTATCAATTTTAGCTGCATTTGTAACATTTGTATTAGCCCTTTTCGCTTTTATTCCTTTTCTTTGCAATGTGCTTTCCCGAGCATTAAGTGAGTTCATAAAGTAAACATTAAATTTAATACCTGATTTTGAAAATGAAGCATTACTCTCATAGAATACTTTCTCCTTTTTTGGGAAAGATTATTGTAACTTTTCTTATTATAATAATGAG
>OGQX01002014.1_pt1 | contig 16728 bp, 15 predicted proteins | sample 1553291 | NCBI WGS metagenome assembly OGQX01 (sample SAMEA2580030, study PRJEB22360) | human gut metagenome | biome: human gut; feature: human-associated habitat; material: faeces | place: Denmark | collected 2008/2010
TTCTTTTTTGCTACAATCTTCTATCTATCACTCCATTTTTCGGAAGAACCTTATATTTGACTATTGGATAAGAATATGCACAGTAAGAAACGCCATGCGTTTTCTGACATACGATAATTCAAAAAACAACAGACTGATGTATGTTGGAACATTTTGCCAATATGCAAGCCTGTTCCAGAAAAGGAATCTTGGAAGTCTGATTGGCAATTGTATGGCTACCATATTGTCTATGAATGAGCAGCAGCGTCAGGACGGTGCTGTAAGGTTGTTAGGATTTGCACGGAATACAAAGGGTAAAGGATACAGACAACGGGGAAGAATTGACAATGTTTTTTCAGATGATAATATTGATGGCGAAGAAGAAAAGAAGAAGCAAGCTTATAGGCGCATTTATGGTTATTTGCCATTAGTGAATCTTATGCACAGTTACAAGCATGAGTCTCAGCTCTACTTCTCTTTCTATTCCCTTATGTCGCAAATTGGAGACCTGCTTAAATGTAAAGACGAAGCATCTGTGAAAATCTCATTAATGACTGCATGTCAACCTGTTAGTTACCAAATTCGCACCTCAAATATTTCATACAATAAGGAAAATGAGGATATAGAGGTCGCAGAATTCGAAGATGACTTTGGTAATGACGAACAGATTGCTAAAGTCGCAAATGCACTATATAATTGGATTGAGAAATATCCATTCGGTAATGATTTCTCTTACAGTGCATACTTGTTTGGTCGTATTGCAACAAGGGTGTACTTCTCGATTTCCAATATCATTGAGAACAGGACTTTTAAATTGGGTTCCCGTTTCAGTCTTGTCATTGAGAATTTATTAAACTCTTCCCTTATTGAGGAGATGAAAGAGGATGACCAGATTACTATTGAAGGATTTAATATCAATAACGTTGCAACTGCCCCTACAGTTCTTTCCAACAATTTAAAACAGTTAAAGAACAAAGACCGTGAATCAGAACATGCACCATTAACGAGATGGCTTGCTTCATGTCCACTTTTGTATCCGTATATTGATTTTAGCGGAGACGAAACAATAAAAGAATTCGTATCCAGCGTAATAGGCGATGACGAGAATAGTAAGTATATCTTTGAGAATGTCCAAATGACGGACATACTTAACAAGGTTGCTATGCAAGATGGTGGCTGGCTTAAATTCTCTGCTGCTAAAAATAAAATCAGCACTACCATTAACTATATCAATGACTATGGATTGGACATTGATGCTATACTTGACCCTGATAATATTGATGAGGCAAGAGAGGAGATTCTTACCATTTTTGAATCAGTAGACAAGGGTCAATTGAAAACGATACGTGATAATTATACAAAGGATGAAAACGGCAAACTTGTTCCGAAGCCTCATAATAATTAGAAATAATTGTATTTAAAGAATGAATGTCTTTAGTCCTATAATTCATTTAATGAACGATAGATTTACCCTTGCCATGTATCGAGCTGGTAAATCTCTAAAATTCTATGAGCTAATGGATAATTGGACTTTAATGTATCATCTTGACAATTACAATATTCCGGATCATTACTATCAAAGGTGGAACACCTATGCTTTGACACAATTGTCAACCGAGCGTATCACATCTTTACGAGATGTTTTCCTAAAATGCCTACCGAAGTTTTGTAAATATTTTCTAATGGTAGGTGACAATGATATTGTTAGAGTGAAAGATGGAAAATGGGATGAGTGGCAAACCGTAGCAAGGTGTATATCACCTCTTGTTATGAAGGCTATTTTGCTCTGGAGTCAAAGGAAGAACGATAAGGAGACGCTTGAAAAGAACTTCAAATACACCGCTCTACCTTTGCCTCAATCAACGATAATCCAATCTATCTGTGAAGAAAAGGGATTAAGTGATACGCATATCCATCTTAATGGTAGTGAAGAGTTTGACAGAATTTGGATAAATATTAGAGATGATAGACGTTCTTTCATTTCTGAAGAAAGAATGAATCTGGGTAATGCAATATTTAGCGAACAGCATCTCTTTAAAAACTATGAAGAGCTTGATGAATTAATTGAAAAGGCAAAAAACATAGCTGACAGTATTGATACACCTGCCAATCAGCTAAGCACTTTAAGCAACGAAGCCCTGAAAATAATCAGTGCTTTCGAATATCTTAAAGATGGAGGAGGTACCATAGATGTCCATAAACTACATTATTACTTACTTATAGAAGGAGCAATCAGGTCATTCTATATTATGCAATCTCATCAGTTAGGCTTAGCTCAATTCAACAGAATACTTGCAACTCCATTTGTAGGACTGGCATATTACTCAGATGGAACACTTATTCATCAGTTGTCAGGCAATGAAGGAAACGTGCATAAAAGCATTGAATTAAGATTGAGTCCTTCTGCTATCAAAAGCAAAGCAAATGATTTAATAGAAGGAACAAAGAAAGTAAATAAGACAGGTAAAGATGTTAAAGTCTCTTTCCTATGCAGTATGTCCAAATCTGCACAATCAAAAGGAAAAACAGAAGATTATAGAAACCAATTCTTAAGTGAAAATTTAAGCCGCAATTACAAGCCTCTTGTAGAAGGAAGGGATAAACTGTGTGGAATTGATTTTACTGGTTCAGATTGGAAAGCGTCGCCTGACGCATTTGCGACAATAGTACGACAGTTACGTCAGGATAAGATAGCAAAACATTACACATATCATGCCGGTGAGGACTTCTTTCATGTCCTTGGCGGTTTACGAAAGATCTTTGAAGTTGTACTGTACCTCAATTATAAGGAAGGTGACCGTATAGGTCATGCTTCTGCTGCTGGAGTGTCACCAACAAAATGGGCAGAATTGGTTGATGGATATATCCCAATGCAGCAAGGAGAATATTTGGATGATCTTGTGTTCGCATACTACTTTATAACTTATTACTGTGATGGAAGGCAAGACCTTGTTGATAAGCTTGACAAGATAAAAGCTAAAATTACAGAACTGGACAGGGATGTCTATGGGACAGAGCTCAATATTGAAAACTTGATTGAGGCTTGGAAGCAAAGGGCTAATGCTGATAAGGTTTTTGAGACAGATAATCCTAATAATAGCCAAAAACTAATCAAAGACTATCTTAAATATAGACGTAAAGACTATGACAAAATCATCATTGTCGGATGCTTTGATATTTTTACACCTACAGAAATTAAGGTATTACAGGTTAAGATGCTTAAATTTCTTGCTGATAAAAAAATAGCTATAGAAGCTTGTCCTACAAGTAATGTCACTATTGGTTACGACAGACATCTTAGGTCTTATCATCTTATCACGTGGCTAAAATGGAAGTACATTAAGCATCTTGACGTACCAACAATTATAATCGGTACAGATGAAACGTGCTCCATGAATACTAATATAGTGAATGAGTATGCGGCCGTGTATGATATGCTAAAGGAAAGCCATGTTTTCACGGATGAACAGTGCGACAAAATAATACAGGAGTTAGTAGACGATTCGAATAGGTTGATATTTAAATAAGTTGGTATTTCGTCAGATGAAGATTGGTTGTTAATATAAGAAACACAGTAAATTTAATGGGAGTTGTAGAGGAAAAATCTTATGATAGAATTGATAATTTTATCAGAGACATAAGTTATGGTGGAGAGCTATACCATCTTTTTTGTACTGGACATTTTATATTTAGGGGACATTCCTCAGATAAATATGAATTAATACCATCTGCATTAAGATTAAAAGCTAAAGGAATATTTGATAACATCGCAAGAAGAGGTAGTTTGCCATTTGATATTGAATATATTCAAATTGAAGATGAGTACCGTGTACTAAGGCAGTTCTATAAAAAGTGTGATAAAGAAGGTTTATACATTCCAAATATCGACAGAATCAGAATAACATTTAACGATGTAATAGATATTAATACATCAGACATTAGTGAGACTTGGCTTCCATACGATTTATGGGAAATTGCAGCTTTAGCTCAACATTATGGTTTACCGACAAGATTATTAGATTGGACACATGATTTATATGTAGCATTATATTTTTCAATAGAAGACCAACTCGAATCCAGACCGTTACCGGAAAATACCGAGCATTTTGTCTTATGGGCTTTAGATCTTCCCCCATTTAGCATAGGTCCAGATTTAAATTTCCCCTTTAGAATAATACAACCAATTTATCATGGAAATCCAAATCTTTCGGCTCAACAAGGACTCTTTACAATGTGGCAAACTAAGAAAGAAGTAAACCATCTCCCACAAGGCGGAACTATTATTAATGTTAATCAGCTAACAAATAGAAAGCCGTTGAATACGCTTCTCCAAGAATACGCCAATAATAATGGGAAAACTTATATAGGTCCATATCTAAAGAAAATTCTGTTACCTTTAGATGATGCTAAAGAGCTTTATAAGTTCCTAATAGTGAATGGATATACTGCGGCTAAAATATATCCAGGATATTATGGTGTAGTCCGTTCTATAAAACACAATAATTTTTTACAGTAGATACAAAATCAAAATTTATCTATAATTATGGATATAGGTATATCAATCATTACCGTTGGGATGAATCATCTCAAGTATATTAAAGAGTTGTATAAAACTCTATTTGATGAGAAGACTAGACCCAAAACACCATTTGAAGCAATATTCGTTGATAACTGCTCAACGGATGGCAGCGTAGAGTTCTTGCAAAAGAATTATCCTGAGGTGATTATTATTAGAAATAATGAACCTTATGGGTTCGGCAAAAACAATAACATTGGTGCTGAATCTGCAAATGGTAAATATATCGCAATAATAAATCCTGATATAAGAATTAAGGCAGGCTCTTTGGACGAACTTTATGATTTCATGGAAACTCATCCTAATATTGGAATGACAGTTCCAAAATTATTTAACGTAGATGGGAGTCATCAATATTCTATTCGTGGATTTATAACTCCGTCAATCTTTATTTCTAGGATTCTTACTCATGGTGAAGATAGTGTGAATAATGCCAAAATGAGACAGTATCTTTGCAAAGATATTGATATTGATAAAGTACAACCTGTAAACTGGGCGGTAGGAGCTGCTTTGTTCATTTCAAGTAAGTTATACAGAGAATTGGGAGGATTTGACTTAGATTACTTTCTTTACATGGAAGATGAAGATTTGGCACTTCGTGTTTGGAAATCTGGTCATCCTGTTATATATGTACCATCATCGCACATGGTACATAACCACTTGCGGGCAAGTTCACATCTTGGTAAGAAAGCATGGATTCATTTCAAGAGCCTTATGACTTTCTTTAAAAAGCATGGATTCCATATACCTGACTATGCTAGTAATTTTAATGCAAATATCTAACTTAAAAATATAATGGAAGTAATTAAGACAGAAATTGACGGTGTGTTCATTATTGAACCACGCATTTTTAATGACGCAAGAGGATATTTTTTTGAAAGTTTCTCTCAGCGTGATTTTGACGCTAAAGTGCGCCACATTGATTTCGTACAAGACAATGAATCAATGTCTTCGTATGGCGTAATGAGAGGATTGCATTTCCAGCGTCCACCATACAGTCAGAGCAAACTTGTACGTTGCGTTCGTGGTGCAGTGTTTGATGTGGCTGTTGACATCCGCAAAGGTAGTCCGACATTCGGAAAGCATGTTGCTGTTGAACTAACTGAGGATAATCACAGACAGTTCTTTATCCCTCGTGGTTTTGCACATGGATTCTCTGTACTCTCAGATACGGCAGTATTTCAGTATAAGTGTGATAATTTCTATCATCCTGAGGCAGACGGTGGTATCAGCATTCTTGATGACAGTCTTGACATTGACTGGAAGATTCCAACGGAGCATGCCATTCTTTCAGAGAAAGACACTAAGCATGAGTTGCTAAAGGAGTTTGATTCTCCTTTCGACTATAATGTTGATTTGTACGCTCCTGAACAGAGTGAGAAAATATAAAAAGATGATGAACTACAAAAGAACTATCGTTATAACTGGAGGCGCAGGCTTTATTGGCAGCCATGTAGTTAGACTTTTCGCAAATAAGTACCCTGAGTACAAGATTGTCAACCTTGACAAGTTGACTTATGCTGGTAATCTTGCCAATCTCAAGGATGTTGAAGATAAACCGAACTACAAGTTCGTGAAGATGGATATCTGTGACTTCACGGACTTCCGTAAGCTCATCGAGGACGAACAAGTTGACGGCATCATCCATCTTGCGGCTGAAAGCCATGTGGACCGCAGCATCAAAGATCCTTTCACCTTTGCTCATACCAATGTGATAGGCACATTGAGTCTGTTGCAGGCTGCCAAGGACTATTGGGGAAACCAGCCAACACCTTGGCACATGACAAAGAATGGTGAGGACGTGGAATGCCGGTTTTACCACATCTCAACGGACGAAGTATATGGTGCCTTGGAGCTGACCAATCCTGAAGGGATAGAGAGCCCATTCACCACGAAGGCATCGAGTGACCATCATCATGCTTACGGCACGGAGTTCTTCACAGAGGATACGAAATACAGACCACACTCTCCATATTCTGCATCGAAGGCCTCAAGTGACCATTTCGTGCGCGCTTTCCATGACACATACGGCATGCCGACAATTGTCACGAACTGCTCCAACAACTATGGGCCTTACCAGTTCCCAGAGAAGCTCATCCCACTGTTCATCAACAACATTCGCCATCGTAAGTCTCTGCCTGTGTATGGCAAGGGCGAGAATGTGCGTGACTGGCTGTATGTCGAAGATCATGCCCGTGCCATTGACCTTATCTTCCATAAGGGTAAAATTGCCGACACCTATAATATAGGTGGCTTTAACGAGTGGAAGAACATCGATATCATCAAGGTGGTCATCAAGACCGTTGACCGTCTGCTCGGCAGAAAGGAAGGCGAGGATATGGATCTTATCACTTATGTAACAGACAGAAAGGGTCACGATATGCGTTATGCTATTGACTCTAGAAAGCTACAGAAGGAACTCGGCTGGGAGCCATCTCTCCAGTTTGAGGAGGGTATAGAAGAAACTGTGAAGTGGTATCTCGAGAACCAGGAATGGATGGATCATGTTACTTCTGGGGAGTATCAGAAGTATTATGATAATATGTATGGTAAGTAAACCCCACCTGTCCCTCCCCTGCGGGAGGGTTCTTACCCTATACCCAAGCCCTAAATCCCTACCATAGGGATTAGGGATGTAACCGCCCTCCGGTGCTCAGAACCGCTACGCTCTATAGTTGACGGACCAAAACGGCCTTCGCCATGGTTGTGCGGGCTGGGACCGCATTGCTGGTAGTATCATTGAATCGGTATCATTGCTGCTTATCAAATGTTTATAATGGTGTAAAATTTAATAATTAAGCTATGTCTTTATCTGTAGAAATTCTCAAAGCTTCTTATGGAGACTCTTTTATTCTATATTGTGATGATAACGGAAAAAGGGGTACTGTTGTCGTTGATGGTGGTCCGAAAAGTACTTCTCTTCAAATTGTACGTAAATTGCGTTCAATAGGGTGCATAGATTTGATGGTTCTTTCTCATTTCGACCATGATCATATTGCAGGTCTTTATAGGTATATTTGTTCTCGTATTTCTGATAGTCCTTTTCCTGTTAAGGAAATTTGGTGCAATTGTGCGCATCAGTTGAATGCTCCGTCTATAGATACTAGAATATCTTATTCTGAAGCTCATGATTTGGCTTCTGTTTTGCAAAATATAAGAGGGCTAGAATGGAAGGATAATATTTCTGATGGATTAGTACGAGATTTGGGCTTTTGTAGAATTAATGTAATATCTCCAACAAAAGATGATTTGGAGAGAAATCTGAAAGAGTATGAAAAGGCGGGGGATAAACATGGTGACGACAGTAGAGTAAGGATTTCTCTTAATAGGATTATAATCAACCAGCAACAGTCTTTGGAAAAATTAGCTTTGAATGATACACTGAAGGTCTCTGTAAATAAGGATTTGATAAATAAAGCTTCTATAGCATTTATTCTGGAATGTGATGGCAAGTCTATCCTGATGCTGGGAGATGCTAGGATGGATAATGTTGTGGCATATTTGAAAAATAAGGGATATTCTTCAACGAACCCATTATGTGTTGATTGTATGAAGGTTTCACATCATGGAAGCCGGAATAATATCTGTGTAGAACTGCTTGATATGATTAAGTGCGATAAATTTATCATATCTACAGATGGGGGTACTGGTAACTCTTATCATCCTGATAGAGAAACTATAGCGAAAATATTATGTCATCCATGTAGAAACTTTAATGTTAAAAGACATTTGTATTTCAATTATCCTTTGGAGAAGATAATGGAAAGGGTTGGTGATTTTATCCATCAAGATGAGCTCTCTAAATATAATTTTGATGTTCATGATAATGTAAGCAGTTTAAATCTATGAGAGATGAATGGAATTTCTTAGAAATGCAGCATTTTGCTGTGAAAATTGTGTGCAGAAAAGATTCTGGAGAAACTAATACTGGTTCCGGTACTATTGTCGTTGATAATGGACATTTTTATGTATTGACTGCAGGGCATTGTATTTGTTACCAGAATTTTGATAAGTATCTGCCATTTGCTCCCAAAGAAATATCTATAGTTCAATATTCTGAGTCTACAGAAAAGGTATATAAGGTGTTGGACATTGTGAAAAGTGATACTGGAGAAAGTGATTATGCTGTATTGGAAATTGAGAATATTGAAGATGGATTTGATTATACAAAAAAGGTGAAACGTGCAAAAATGATAGTACAGAACGATACTTTTTTGTTTGTAGGCTATACTAAAGTTGCTTCGAAAGGTAGGCTTTTCTCTGTATCTAAAGTAGGTGATCATTGTTTACATCTTTCGAATCTGCAAATTGACGGGCAGGTTTGTTCTGGTGAGGAGCTTAGTCGCGGATGTTCTGGAGCTGGTATTTTCTTGTATAGACATTCGAGGTATTATATGCTAGGTTATCTGACTGATATTCGTGATAATTCTGCGGCATATAGTGATTTCTTGTGGAAGGATGAGGAAAACTTTAATGAAATAATGTCGGATGATAGCAGGGATGATATAACAGTTGATTTGATTCAAAAATGGGATGAATATGATGAATTGGATATAGAACAAGAACAAATAGATAAATTTCGTGAAGAAAACTCAGAATGGATGGATAATCTTAGACGCAAATGTGCTGTTCTTTATCCAAATGAGGTCGATAGCAAAGTAAAGATCTTTGTTGACGATTATATTCGTGGTGAGGGGAGTTTTCAATGCATAAAAGATAGTAATCCTACTTTTGATGACGATTTACAAAAGTTTATGAATAAAGAATTTGATAAGAGAACAAAAAGGATGCCGACTATTTATGAATCCTCAACGTCAGCCCGGCAAGAATTCTTAGGCTTGGCTGATTATTTGACAGGAAAAGTAAAAGCTAAATTCCCCGAAGATAGTGAAGAATTAGATTTGTCTTCTTCCTATGTGGATTATCAACTTGCATCAAGATTATTGAATTGTTCATTGAAATTTAAAAAGTCATGATAGAGTTTACTTTTTCGGAAAGACCAGTTGAACGTAGAGTTGAATTATCTCCAACTTTCATAAGATTGGCTATACTAACAATTTTAGATAAATATCCTAGTCGGAATTTTTCTATTTCACAAATCCAAGTATATCTATGGGGACTTTTATCACTATATAATATGCAAAAATTATATATGTTGAAAGAGAAAGGAACAATAGATGTTATACCTATATATGATGTTCCAGAGTTGGATGCCATTATGGGAGAGCTTTATATCAATCATGTTGTCAAAGTGAATGGTGCTAAGTTTCAGATAACCTCAGAAGGACAACAGTTGATGTGTCATTTGAAAAATGAAGATTTAGTGAAAGAGTTGAAGAAATCAATTTCTCCAATAGGCTATTTGGGAGAAACGGTATTAAACAATATTAATTTGAGTCTAAATTATGCTGAATTTTTGTAAGTTAGAAGTGCATATCAAAGCTTTTTGTGGAGACTCTCCTGGAGATATAAGAGACTTTGGTAGAATAGTGAAATTAGATAAAGGCTTGAATGTGATTATTGGTGACAATACAAAAGGAAAAACCTCCCTTGCTTCTTGTTTCTATTACATTTTGGGTATGGAGGAATTGATGTCACCCAAACATGATGTAGATTCTCTTGATAGATGCCTTAAAGTTAGTTTTATATGGCGTGATTCTTCCACGGGCAAGGAAAAGACATGGTATGTGGATTCTTCGTATGTTGAGGCAGAAATCACAAATGGCTCTGGTAAGCGAGTTCTTTTACACAGAGACATAAAAAAAGATTCAATTAATGCGAACAAGATATCAATTTCTAATTTGAATAACGAAAAATGGGAACAACCAAATGAATATTTTTTACATTCAAGGGGTGATAATAATCAATCTATAGATTTCGCTTTTTATGGGTTTTTAGCCAACTTTGCGGGAATAGAACTGCCTACAGTTCCTGTAAGAAATAGTGACAAGGAATCGGTTTTGTATTTGCAAACCTTATTTGCCTTATGTTATGTGGAGCAAACAAGAGGATGGGCAGATTATTTTGCTACCATAAAAGGATATAATATATTAAGACCCAAGCAGCGCATTATAGAATACGCAATGTCATTAGCTATTGATGCAGAGTATGAGACTAAGCAGAAACTGAAAGAGAAAAGAGACAACGATAAGACCATGTGGTCTTTTGAAGTGAAAAAACTAAAGGATATCTTGGCTTGTAATAATTTTGAAGTGTTAGACTTGGAAGATAACGTTGAAAAGCAGAAGAATAATATAGATACCCTAAAGATAGAGTATATAGGAAAGAATGGACTTGATATCGATCATCGATTGTGCGAATTGGAAGAAAAAATAAAGGCTTTCGAACTAAACAAAGGAGAAATTTTACAAAAGCGTACTCCTGAGGATAGAAAATTGATAGAGACATATCAAAAAGATAAGCAAATCTATGATGATTTCTGTCATAAATTGGCTATAGATAAGCGTAAGTTGGATGTTATAAATCAAAAGCTGTCTGCCTTGGAAAATGAGCATAAAAGAATTGCAGGGTTAAATAAGGTTGACAATGTCTTTACAACATTACAAGTGACAGTTTGTCCTACATGTAAGCAGACTTTACCTATAGGCGAAGAGGTCCGTGGAAAAGAGCTAGAAAAGGCTCAGCTTATTGAATTGGATAAAATGATAACCAATAAAAAGAAGTTCTTGGAGGTTCTAAAAGAAACCACGGAGAATAATTTGCAGCAAAAACAACTGCATCTCTTATATATTGAAAAATTGTTATCACAAGATAAGACACTTGTAGAACAATTAAATAATGAGTCTTATTTCTCTTCTTCGGGTATTTCTGAAATAGAAATAATGGAAGTGGCTAAACTAAAATTAGAGTTAGAGCAGACTAGGGTATTGCAGAGCAAAATAGAGGTTTCACATAGAAGATTAGAAAATATTAAAGAAGAATTTGAAGAACACGATAAGGCTTATAAGTCTTTGAAGGATAATGAGCGAATGGGGATAGAAAATTCTCTGGCAAAATTTGAAATTATATTTAAGGAATATCTAATGTCCTATGAATATAAGAGTAATTATAGAAACCAAATATATTTAGAGTTAAACAGGTCATCATCTTATCTTTATTTTCCATTGGTACAGATGCAGAATGATTGTTCAGAACAAATACGTTCCGTTTCGTCTGCTTCTGATTTCATACGTTCTATATGGGCTTATTATCTAGCCCTTCTCAAAGTAGGTAATAAACATCCTGGATTTGTAATCTTCGATGAACCTTGTCAGCAATCTATGGACGAGTCAAGTTTAAAAAAACTATTTGAGTGTAGTTCTAAATTTATGGATAGACAAGTCATCTTTTTCTGTTCTTCACAGCCTCATACTGCGGAGAATATAGATGGTGGTAATGGGAATATCATAGAGGATATTATTCAAAATATGCCTAACAAGGCTATGATTAACGCCATAGAGTTTAAAGATAGAGCGATAGATTTAATCTGATTTTCTTAATAATTTGAACATTATAATGAAATCTATAATTTAGTAGATAAAATATTGGCAGTGTGAATGCCATCTAATCATTAGTATACCACTATTACAGCGTAAGGTATTCATAGCTCTCAAACAGTACTGCTTGTGGTGCTCAAATAATGCCACCTCGTTAGCGTGATTACAGGTGTCGTCTACCACAAGAGGCTGGCGATACCTGCTGTAATGACATCTTATAGTTCGTTGTCTAAGATTTCCATCATTTCTGCTGCTGTAATCACTTGCGGTTCTTTTGGGAAGTGTTTGAGATTACCTGTTACTAAGAAGGAATCTTCCTTGCTTAGGCAGACTTCATAGAAGACTCGGTCGTCCTCATCTGGCATTTCGCCAGCATAAGGAAAACGGGACGAATCAATTCCGTTTTGTTTTACAAGTTCTATAACTGTGCAGATTTGGTCGTCTGACAACTTGAATTTTGCGCGATGAAGCACTTCATCGTATTCTTTTATAATGTCATCATTATATAAAGGTATAATACGATGAAGGAACAAACTTTCAAGAACTCTTGCTGTTGAAGCATTTGAGTTGTGGGTGATAAGAGTTGATACAAATATGTTTGTATCAATAACTGCATATACCATTGCGTTCTTTTCTTAATCGTCTGACTTCTCTGATTTCTTCATTGATTTCATCAAGGGTGAGTTCTGGCGTTTCACCTCTTTCTGCTTTAGCTCTAAGTTGCTTGAACGCAGCTTTTGCTTTTGCAGTCACCTCGTCTTCTTCATTCTTTGCCTGGATGGAGAAGGGAATGCTCTTACTGCGAATTACTGCCTTAACAAAGATGTTGATAGCGGTATTCGCACTCATACCGAACTGTTCGCAGAGTTTATCAAACTGTGCTTTCTGCTGCTTGTCCATACGGACTGTCATTGCGGTCTGTGCCATAAGCCTAATATGTTTAATTAATAATCATTCTGACTGTAAATGTACATCATTATGGCGTAAAATGGTGCGAAAGTATTAATAATTTAATAAAGATTAATAGTTGAATGAATGATATAACTGCTTTTTTCGATTTTCTGAAGTATTGTCTTGGAAGTAAGGGGAATATGAGTAGAGTGATTGCTGGTATGAACTGGCAGATGCTGTATTCCTTTGCTTCTAAGCAGGCGTTGCTGGGGCTTTGCTTTGATGGCATTGAACGACTAGGAAAGGAGTATCCTGAGGAGTTGAAGCAGAATCCGATTGGAAGGGACCTGCTGATGACTTGGATGGGTATGGCGCAACAGATTCGCAGGCAGAACATGAAGGTGAATGCTGTGGCGGGTAAGCTCTTCGCTATGCTGAGAGAGGATGGATTGATGTGCTGCATTCTGAAAGGGCAGGGGAATGCCTTGATGTATCCGAATCCTTATTCACGTACTCCTGGAGATATTGATGTTTGGATTGATGCTAGTAGGGAGAGGATTATGGAATATGCTCAAAAGAAGTTTGAACTGGAAGATGATATCAGACTGCAGCATATAGAGACTTCCTTGGGTGGTGTGCCTGTGGAGTTGAATTTTTCCCTTGTTCGATGAATAATCTTTTTTATCATGCCAGATTTCAGAAGTGGTTCTGCGAATTCAAATAGCAAGTGTAGATTTACGAAAGCTTTTTGTAAAAGCATGCTATAGGTGTGGCAAAATTTAATTTTTCTCTTGGTCGCCTGTTAATTTTATGCATAATCCGGTTCACATCTTGGTGGCTGATTACAGACACTCAACAAGCGAGAACACTCAACAAGCGAGATATCTTAGCTTTTAATGTGTTAAAAACATTTGAAGAAATGGAACACAGAGATAAGATTTTAATCTTTGAATATATTATTTTCAAGTTGGCAGAATGGGAAAAAACTATTCAGCCAAACATTACTCATCCTGAATTTTCTTTTGGTAAGTTGAAAGCTCTAAAATTATTGTTTTTTGTAGCATCAGTCAATGCTACAAGAACAGAGCATAAACTACTAGATATTTTCAATAGATTTTACGCAATGACGTATAGGTATATTAGGACTAAAAGCTAACCTAATGATTGAGATAATGACCAACTTGTTCCATAACATTAAATCAATTGGAAGAAGAGCAAAGCTCTCATTCATCCATACATAGGTTAGAAGAAAAGAACAGACAAAAAAGATAAGCATCGACTTTAAATATTAGAAATTCTGCTTGTGCGACTCCTTTATGCTTACATAGCACATTTCCGCAACATCTTTGACCAAGAGATGAACTTTTCGTCCGACTATTATATCAGTTATAGTCACGAGAAATTACATATTTCTAAATTGCCGGAGGATCCTAACATCAACTATCTATATGGGGACAGCATGATGCGTAATCTGTCAATAATAGTAGGCAAAACAGGCGCGGGGAAAAGTAATCTGCTTCAGTTAATTGGTATGCAAGTTTCCTATCGTCAGAATGAGGATAATAAAGGCGCCTATCTTTTCCTCTATGAATTAGAACCAAACGTTCCACGTTTTTTGTTAGAAGTGACGGGTCTAAGTGTTGATGACTTATATACTTTAAGAAATTCTCGTAAAATAGACTTTGAAGCCATTATCTTTACAATAGATGCCGAAGGTAAATTCCACATAGAGAAGAATGGGCTCAATACAGTTCCCAATAACTGCTTTATATTCAATTCGTTTGACCCAGACTCATATGCCTTTTGTCCTTATGGGACATCAAAAGAGGATAGAAGTCTTTCATATAACAGCATGATATCTGGTGTTCCACGCGAGTTGTCTATCTATGGGAAGTCTTCTGTTTCTGTAGAATGTTTGGCAATCAAGGATTACCTCACTCACTTTTCAAAAGAAAGTATTAAACATAATGCCTCTTTCTCTATCACTGTAAGTAATTGGCGGGAACGTATCCCAGTAGAGTTACCACCAAAGATTCAAAACCTTTATTGGACCTTTAAAGATCGTACTGAAAGAAAAAGGATGGAAAATCTTAAGAAAGGACTTTCGTACGATACTCCGATTAAATATAAGAAGGAGTTAACCCCGAAGATACGATTCCTCCATGATTTTTTGACAGATTATGCCATCTATCTTCGTAAGTACATCCATTATTATTTTAGGGCACAACAAGATATTGGACTTTCAGCGGACTACGGGAAAAAATCTATTGTGAAGAGATTGACAGAATTGTGCGAATTTATAGATTCGAATTTGTCAGAAGTCCAATATAAAGAAGGATTCTTGTGGCAAATAGGCAATGACATTATTGATATATATAGGGCACTTGGCGAATTGGATGATAAATATTTCACAGATGAAACTTTCTCTATACCAGTTGATGATATCCAAATAGAAGAAAAAGGCAATAATGTTATGAATCGTGTCTTTGAGAATATAGAAAATTACATACCTGATCAGAATAACCTCTTTCCTGATGAATTATTACCTTATCATTGGTCAAAAATAAGTTCTGGTGAATATCAATATGGAAAGGTGCTCGGACAAATAGAAGAATTCGGCAACAGAATTAAAATTGGACATCGCGGGGATTCCTATGAGGAATATCGTTTTCCTAATATTATACTGTTGATGGATGAGCCGGAAACATTCATGCATCCGGAGATGTGCAGGCAATTCATCTTCAATATAGACAGATATCTTAAGAACAGACATCCTGACTCTACTTTTCAAATGATCATTAGCACGCACTCGCCATTTATGCTATCTGACGTACTTTCTTCACAAGTCATCAAGATGGACTATGATGATCTTGGGCGTTGTGTTGTATCTCACGGTAAGAGTAATGCCTATTTCGCTGCAAACTTGTATTCTATCATGGCTGATGGTTTCTTCTTGACGTACAGTATAGGTGAGAGAGCAAGAGTGTTCCTTCAGAAGAAGTTTGAATGGCTAAAGGCTGTAATCAACTCTAGAGAGCCTTTGACGGCTACAGAAAGGATAGAAATAAGTGACCTTAGGACATTCATACCACATATTGGTGACGAGATGATTCGTTATAGTTTTGAACGACTATTAAAAGATTTGCCATGATACATCTTGAATTTCAGAACATAAAGACCTTGAGGCAGATGCATTATGGTGCAGTACTCGACTACGTGACCCAAAGAATGAAGGCCAATGATGTAGCGCAAATATATGACAATATACGAAAATTGCCTCTGCCGACCGCATGCCCAAAAACAAGAAACAAGAGTGATTTTACTTGGCTCAAAGAATTTATATTGGCAGATACACATAGTTTGAAGAATTTTGTGACGAATTATTCTAATTTTCTGAAATTTGATCAATTTAGACGCCTATACAACAATCGTTTCTCCAAGAGTCCTTCTGTTTTTGTGGATAGAGCTGAGACTTACAATTCTTATACCCTGTTCAATAGTATGGGAATCAAAGTCTGCCCTTATTGCGAACATGAGTATATCGAGGTGCTTAATCGTGGGGAAAGCAAATCCAGATCAATGGAGTTCGATCATTTCTATCCCAAGGGGGACGAGCATTATCCAGGTTTGGCTATGTGCTTTTACAATTTGATACCAAGCTGCCGTAACTGCAATCATACTAAAATGGAACAACCTTTGACGGCAAATCCTTATGATCCAGCAATAGAAAGTTTAGGTTCATCCGACATTTCGAGTGATACGGCAATCATGAAGGGCGTAAAGTCT
>OGQX01002018.1_pt1 | contig 16717 bp, 10 predicted proteins | sample 1553291 | NCBI WGS metagenome assembly OGQX01 (sample SAMEA2580030, study PRJEB22360) | human gut metagenome | biome: human gut; feature: human-associated habitat; material: faeces | place: Denmark | collected 2008/2010
TCCTACGCGATTGGTATAGTTATTTACGAAACGCTGTACTAGAATGAATTTTGACTATGTTACTGAGAACGGAGTGAACAGTAACAATTTTAATTGACGCCCAGTTTCTCCAGTTCTGCTGCTGCCTGTTTAAAAGATTTAAACTGAATTGCATGGATTCCCTGTTTTCTGGCTGCCTCACAGTTCTCCGCTCTGTCATCCAGAAATACGGATTTCTCCGGGTCAAGATGGCAGCGTCCGAGCAGGGTTTTGTAAATTTCCGGTTCCGGTTTGATCTGCTTCACCTGACAGGAGAACACTGCTCCGTCTACATATTTAAGAAACGTAAGTTTATCCTCCGTTCTCTCCAGTGTGTCAGTTGCATAATTGGAAAGAATATAAACATGATATCCTTTATCTTTCAGATATCTCACCCAGGTTTCCGCATAATCTGTTTTCTCAATTGTCTCGTCAGAACGGCGCATTACCTCCCGGATATCCTTTTCGTACTCCGGTGCAGCTTTTACCATCTGATCTACATAATATTGCTCAGTCTCGCTGCTTCTGTCTCTCTCATTCCAGGTATTGCTCTGAAATACCACTTCCGCAATTTTATCACGCTCTTCCTTCGGAAAACCAAAACTGTCCAGATAGGTCTCCCAGTCATATTTTACAAGAACCTGTCCAACGTCAAAAATAATATTCTCCATATCCGAATCCACCACCTTTTTATTCCTGTTCAGTAATTTATAAACCATCCATATTGCATAAGCCATGATGGGAACCATGATCGCCACTGCAAGCGAGGCTTTAAAATAGACCTGCGAATCTTCTCCATTCCCGAATGCAAAAATCATCGGCATACAACATGCAAGAAGCAGGATTATGATTGCGATCCATGCCCCGATTTTCTTTATCTTATTATTATCTTTTTTCATAAGCCTCCAGTTATATAAAAGACACGCCGGAGAAATTCCCCGGCGTATAGTCTTATTTACCGTCTGTCGATCAGACAGGTAAATTTATCCTTATTATTTATTTCTGTAGATGATATCGTCACGTCCCGGGCCATTGGAGATCATAGTGATCGGGAATCCGATATGTTTCTCAACGAACTCAACATACTTTCTGCAGTTTTCCGGCAGATCTTCATATTTTTTGATTCCGCGGATGTCGCATTTCCATCCCGGCAGAGTCTCCAGAACCGGTTTTGCTTTCTCAAGCAGTGTAGTTGTCGGAAATTCTGTTGTTACTTTTCCATCAATCTCATATCCTGTGCAGACCGGAATTTCATCCAGATATCCAAGAACATCAAGAACTGTGAAAGCAACATCTGTAGCTCCCTGAAGACGGCATCCGTATTTGGAAGCAACACAGTCAAACCATCCCATACGTCTTGGACGGCCTGTAGTAGCACCAAATTCACCGCCGTCACCGCCACGGCTTCTCAGTTCATCTGCTTCATCGCCAAAGATTTCAGAAACAAATGCACCTGCTCCTACTGCACTGGAGTATGCCTTGCATACAGTAACAATCTGTTTGATCTCATATGGTGGAAGACCTGCTCCTACTGCACCATATCCTGCCAGGGTAGAGGAAGATGTAACCATCGGATAAATTCCATGATCCGGGTCTTTCAGAGAACCAAGCTGTCCCTCAAGAAGAACTTCTTTACCTTCTTTTAATGCGTTCCACAGATACAGGGATACGTCACATACATATGGTTCAACCATTTTCTTATATTCCATAAGTTCAGCAAATAATTCATCCACATTAAGAAGCGGTTTGTGATATAAATGTTCAAGAAGAACATTCTTTGTCGCACATACACTTGCAAGTTTTTCTTTCAGATGTTCTTCATCAAAAAGTTCACTTACCTGGAAACCAATCTTTGCATATTTGTCTGAGTAGAACGGAGCAATACCTGACTTGGTAGATCCGAAAGATTTGCCGCCCAGACGTTCTTCCTCATACTGGTCAAAAAGAATATGGTATGGCATAACCATCTGTGCTCTCTCGGAGATAAGGATCTTCGGAGCCGGAACACCTCTGCTTACCACTTCATTGTACTCTTTGAAAAATACCGGGATATTCAGTGCAACACCGTTGCCGATCACACTTGTAGTATGATCATAAAACACACCTGACGGCAGAGTATGAAGGGCAAATTTACCATAGTTATTTACGATTGTATGACCTGCATTTGCACCACCCTGAAATCTTACGATAATATCAGCCTTCTCAGCGAGCATATCGGTAATCTTACCTTTACCTTCATCTCCCCAGTTAGCACCAACAACTGCTTTTACCATTATATAATTCCTCCTGTATTTACCGATTACTGTTTACCCGGCCTTGCAGAATGACCTGCAGGATATCATCAGGAAACAGCAACGCTTATTATCTTTATATCAGATTCTGTAATATTCCAAACCGTTATGTTAAGTATTTACTGATCAGACATTGATCTCCGCTTTCACTCCCAGAAGTTCCTTATGGGAATCGAGGATCGGCTGAACTACTGTATTTACAAATCTCTCTGTCTGCTCTTTGGCACGTCCGATATATTTCTTCGGATCCATGGATCTCTGCAGATCTTCCAGAGAAAGGTTGAATGCAGGATCTGCTGCGATCAGTTCCAGCAGATTATTATCTTTGCCTTCTACCTTGACAGTCTTTCCGGCTTCCATGGAAAGCTCACGGATACGCTCATGAAGTTCCTGACGGTCACCGCCTGCTTTTACAGCATCCATCATGATATTCTCTGTAGCCATGAACGGAAGCTCTGCCATCATATGTTTCTCGATAACCTTCGGATAAACAACCAATCCATCTACAACATTAAGACAGAGGTCAAGGATTCCGTCAATAGCAAGGAAACCTTCCGGAATACTCAGACGCTTATTTGCAGAGTCATCCAGAGTTCTCTCAAACCACTGAGTTGCAGATGTGATCGCCGGGTTAAGGGCATCTACCATTACATATCTGGAAAGGGAAGCAATACGCTCACTTCTCATAGGATTTCTCTTATACGCCATTGCGGAGGAGCCGATCTGAGATTTCTCAAATGGTTCTTCTACTTCCTTCAGATGCTGAAGAAGGCGGATATCATTGGACATCTTGTGTGCACTTGCTGCAATTCCTGCAAGAATATTGGCAACACGTGTATCTACCTTACGGGAATATGTCTGTCCGGATACCGGATAGCATTCCTTAAATCCCATCTTCTCTGCGATCATCGGATCAATCTTGTCGATAGTCTCCTGATCTCCGTCAAACAGTTCCAGAAAGCTTGCCTGTGTTCCGGTTGTACCTTTGGATCCCAGAAGCTTCATTGTTCCCAGAACATACTCCAGATCCTCCAGATCAAGCAGGAATTCCTGTGTCCAGAGTGTTGCACGCTTACCTACTGTAGTAGGCTGTGCAGGCTGAAAATGTGTAAATGCCAGAGTAGGCTGATCTTTATATTTATCTGCGAAAGCAGAAAGCTCGGCAATAACATTGACCAGTTTCTTCTTCACAAGCTTTAATGCTTCTGTCATTACAATAATGTCTGTATTATCACCTACATAACAGGAGGTTGCTCCCAGATGGATGATTCCTTTTGCTTTCGGGCACTGTACGCCATACGCATATACGTGAGACATAACATCATGACGCACCTGACGTTCACGTTCCTTTGCAACGTCATAATTGATATCCTCTGCATGTGCCTTCAGTTCATCAATCTGCTCCTGTGTAATGTTAAGGCCAAGCTCTTTCTCTGTCTCAGCAAGTGCGATCCAGAGTCTTCTCCATGTGCGGAATTTCATATCCGGGGAAAAAATATACTGCATTTCTTTGCTGGCATAACGTTCTGATAAAGGACTTACATATCTGTCTGTACTCATCTTCACTCTCCTGTTTTTTATAGGATATTATTTTTAATCCTTTTATTTCACTTCTGTACGTACGTTTTTCTCAACCACGTACGTTGAAATTATATAACATCATTCCTCTAAAAGCAACCACAAAAACCTTATCCCTGATGGAATTTACCAAGAAATTCTTTCATTCTCGCATGTTCTGATTCAAATACCTCTTTTGGACTCCCCTCAACTGCGATCAGTCCCTTATCCATAAAAATAATATGATCAGAGATATCTCTTGCAAATGTCATCTCATGAGTAACGATCACCATAGTGATGTGTTCTGCTGCCAGATCTTTGATTACCTTAAGAATTTCACTCGTAAGCTCCGGATCAAGGGCGGAAGTAGGCTCATCAAAAAACAGGATCTTCGGATTCATACATAATGCCCTGGCAATAGAGACACGCTGCTGCTGGCCGCCGGAAAGCTGAAACGGATATGCATTCTCTCTGTCTGCAAGTCCCATCTGCTTTAACAGAGTTCTTGCCTGTGCATAAACCTCCTCTTTCTTTCTCTTCTGCACTCTGATCGGAGCATCTGTGATATTTTTCAGTACGGAAAAATGGGGGAAAAGATTAAAGTTCTGAAATACCAGTCCCACATCCCCCTGCTTGATGATCTCACCGCTGTCCGGTGTCTCAAGACCGGTGGCACAGCGGAGAAGTGTGGATTTACCGGAACCGGAAGGTCCGATAATACTAAGAACCTCACCCTCCTCTACCTGAAGTGAAATGTCTTTTAATACTTCAAGGCTGCCGAAGCTCTTCTTTATGTTTTTCATTTCAAATAATACCATAGCAAATATTCCTCTTAAATTAAATGATGTCAGAGTCAAAAAATATTTTATAACCCCAGCCGCCTGTCAGCGATAATAATTCAGTTTTTTCTCAATCTTATCCATTACAATCGCAACAAGAAGATTGAACACAAAATAGAAAACAGCAGCGATCACAAAAGGCATCATAGTCGTCTGTGCACTTGCAATCTGTTTTGCAATTGTAAACATCTCCGAAACAGCAACAACAAATGCCAGTGACGTATCCTTTACCAGTGTGATAACCTCATTTGTCACAGATGGAAGGATTCTCTTGATCACCTGCGGCAGGATGATCCTGAAAAATGTCTGGGCTTTGCTGTATCCCAGGATCTTTGCAGCCTCATACTGTCCCGCTGAAATAGATTCGATTCCTCCTCTGTAAATCTCCGCAAAATATGCAGCATAGTTAATACTGAATGCAATAAACACAGCGATCAGGCTGTATCCCATGGAAATACGGATTCCCAAAATAAAGTATGGTCCGAAATACACAACCATCAATTGCAGCATTAACGGGGTTCCACGCATAACTGATATGTAGGCAGACACAATTCCACGTATCGCCGGATTCTTGGACATTCTGCCAAAGCAGATCAGAAGTCCCAGCGGAAGTGAAAAAAGTAATGTCACTACAAAAATCTCTACAGAAACTACCATACCACTGGCAAGCTGCTGCAGCATTACACTTAAAGACATAAGCTTTCCTCCTGAAAAATTTCTCCTGTACAGTAAGAAAAGAGGGTGCACAAAATGTACCCTCCATTCCTTTATAATCCGGACAGCCTGCACATAGCTGCCCTCTTGTATCATAACTGTTTTTGTTCCGGCTGACTATTCAGCATCTTTCGCTGTATCAGCTGTATCTTCTTTTGCTGTGTCTGCATCGGAAGCACCATCCTCTGCTGCATCATCTTTTTTATCATCAGATTTCTCATCATCTCCAATGCAGAGCATATCTGCTACTTCATACTTCTCAGCAAGTTTATCAACTTCACCTGCATCATAAAGTTTCAGAACTTCTTCCCATACAGTATCTTTCAGCTCATCGTTACCCTTCTTAAAGCCGATTCCATACTTTTCGCTCTGGATTGGCTCGTCAAGGATCACATATTTGCCTTCTTCTCTCTGGGAAAGCTGATATTTGGCAACACCGATATCTACTGCGATGGCATCTGCAGCGCCGGAATCCAGATTCATGAATGCTGTATTGTAATCAGGATTCTCTGTCAGTGATGCAAAGCTTGCTGTAAGATCCTTATTATCATCGCTGTTTAATGCATCCAGTGCTGCGGAAGCGGCCTGAACTACTACATTCTTGCCTGCCAGGTCATCCAGCTTCTCAATCCCTGAATCGGCTGCAACAACCATCACCTGCTCATTGTTCAGATATGGATTTGACCATGTATAGTCATCCTCACGTCCGTTAATTGTAAATCCGTTCCAGATACAGTCAATAGAACCGGAATTCAGTTCCATATCCTTGGAATCCCAGTTGATCGGTTTCTTCACAAGTTCCCATCCGAGATTGTCGCATACTTCCTGTGCAAGGTCAAGGTCAAAACCAACATACTCTCCATTATCGTCTTTATATCCGAAAGGAGGATACTGTGCATCAAATCCTACAGTTAATGTCTTACTGTCAGCATCTGCATATACAGAAACAACACCCGTCATCATAGAAGCTGCCATAACTCCTGCCATGAGTACTGCTAAAGATCTCTTTTTCATGATAAATATCTCCTCTTTATCTGTTTTGTTATTTATCACACAGCCACTCTACCATGTGAAAGTATGTGTTAATCCTATCACACACCTCCGCCTCTGTCAAGAGTAAGTTATGAACCTGTACTTCTGTGATAATCTTTCATAAGTCTCTCCAGAAGGGCATCCAGATTTTTTTCATCTGTTTTCTCTTCCGGTACAGACTCGAAAGCTTTCAGAGACTGCCTGATTTCTTCTTTTATATCTTTCTTCAGTTCTTCATCTACTTCAAGTTCTTCCATAACCTTATCATAATCTGTCTTATCATGAACACTGCTGTATGCTATGATATAAGCTTTTAAGGCATCTTTTGAATGTGCTTCTCTGTATGCTTCCAGAAAACATTCCTGTGCTTTTTCCATCTGAAAAAGATAACTGTATGCACAGCCAAGATTATAGCGCACTGAAGCTGCGAATCCTTTTCTCTGCTCAGACAGATCCTCTCTTTCCAGGAGTTTCTGATATACCCGGATGGCGTTCACATACATTCCGTTTTCTGTCAGTGCATCTCCCTTTCTCTTCTGACGGACTGCCGCTTTTTCTTTTCCATAAGTCACAATCCTGCTGTTAAAGCCTTTCATCTCCTCATAGGTAAGGTAATTGATCTCCTTGAAAACAGGATAGATCATCTCTTCCACACTTACATTTCTCTCCAGATTCTGTTTCAGCTTTGCAGCCAGATGCACAAGTTCAAGCTCATCTCTGAGCCAGTTGCATAATTCTTCATTAAAAACAGTATGATCAGCAAGGTAAAGATTGTGGTACAGATAATAACAGAGTTCTTCTATAGAATAAATATTCATACTGATATTCTCTATAAAATAAGGATGCTGTGCTTTTTTTGTCTGACATAAAATATATCCGCTCATTGCTCCATCTCCTTTACCATTCTACTGTCTCTGTCCAGGTTTTCCCACTGGAAGGGAACATTTCTCCGAATCCCAGATCTGTAACCGTCACTTTACATTCTGTAGATGAGACATACTGTAATTCCAGCCGTAATCTGGTAGTCTTGTCCGGACGTAGCGGAATACCGGGCAGCATCATTCCTACCCTTCTTTTCTCCGGTCTGTGGTACGTGCTTACAATAAACACAAGCTCCTCTGTATCATCAAGAATAAATTCACAGGATGCCTTACTGTCATACCAGTTATTTCCTGCCTCGATCAGCGGATAATAGGTAGGAGAACCCATCACTCTCATTTCCATCCCCACATCAGCCATAACCAGAGAATCGCTTAAAAAGCGATATCCCTTTAATGCCTTGTTCTCTGTTTTCTCTTTTCCTGCAGCGCAGGCACCCTTTGCAAAAAGATTATTTCCATAAAAAACCTTTCTTTTCTGATAGCAGAGTAACCTTACAGACTGTTCAGCCCAGTCCTGGGAAAATCCATCTCCTGTAATCTGAATGCTGGAAAACAGATCTCTGCCAAGTGTTTTCTGGACAAACTTACCGAATTCTGAATCTCTCTCCTGTCCCTCAGCAGGAAGTTCTGTCTCCACAGCTTCTTCCAGTTTTACAGTGACAGGCTTTGTTGCACCGTTCATTGTCATCTTGCGAAAAGACACGTTCTCCGGTGTAAAGGCATACCATCCCACACTGCGATTCCAGGTTTCTCTTTTCTGTGAGAGCACATAATAATAGAAGCTTTCCCCATAATCCAGCAGCATATATTTCTCATGTGGAAATCCAATTATCTCAAATGCTTTCTGGAAATTCTCAACCTGAATTTCCGTCAGCCCGGGCAGTGTCACCGCCACACATTTAGTATTTTTGACCAGTTCTGCCACTCCCAGAAATTTAAGCATTCCCTGCAGAAACTGAGCCAGGATCTCCCATGGTGCAAGTTCCTGTCCTTCCACCAGCACAGAATCACTTTTTTCACAGATTCCATAGACATCATCGATCATGACTCCGCCCTTTTCCCGGACAAAGTAATCTGCTTCCAGTCCTACGCAATAGTCTTTCTGCTCCGGTCTCCAGCACAGAATACAGGGAGCCTCATACTGATTTCCACCCGCTTTCATAGAAAGAGAACGTGCCTCGTCTCCTTTTCTGTCATAATAACATATCTGAGAATACTCTTTGCCAAAATCAATTCCCACGATCAAATCACGAATTTCGTTCATTTGTTCCTCCCGGTTTCAGGACAATCTGTTCCTGCTCTTCTTTCTCGATCACAAACATCTTCTTCACATATTGTTCCTGGCGAAGATACTTCTTCACCTGTGAAAACACTTCTTTCTTTTTATCCAGTCTGCGTGCAGAGAGCATCTGATTGATCATATGATATTTGCTTACAGGTGTACCCTCAATCTTATTCATTGTAAGTACCCTCTCCTGTGTCCGATTTACCCGCTCTCCTGTTACTGATTCAAAATAATACCGCAATGTCTCCCCGTAGAACAATGTAAATGATTTTGCAAAAATACCTTCATATAAATCACGCAAAGGCTCTGTCTGATATTTCACCTGATTTCCGAGGCCTGCATCCAGTGCATAATAGAGTGTCACCTTTGCAGACGGATCTGCATGGTATTCCACAAAGGTTTTATCATCCAACTGATAAGGACTTAAGACAGATACCGGAAGTTTCCCGAAGAACGCAAAGTACATTCCCTGTTTCACACATTTCTGAAGAATCTCCTCTGCATTGCAAAGCTGTTTTTTCTCCAGCTTTTTTTCTTTGGAATACGCTTCCAGAAGAGCAAGACTGCATACAAAATCAACCGGCCATTTCTCATCATAAGCCCGCTCCAGCAGACTTCTTACAAAAACACTCATCGGATATTCTTTTACAAATGCACCATATGCAGTCTGCGTAAGATATGCTCCTGTAATACGTTCCTTTCCGCTGTGATGAACATAATCCTCCAGGATCTTCTCTCCCTCTTTCCTGTAATCAGAAGTAAACATCAGAAGGCCAAGAAGCTTCTCTTCCAGTTCATAAGTATCCATCTCAAAGCCCTGCGCACTTTTCCATACAGATATCAGTTCATCTACAGGACCAAATCTGTATTCCATAAGATACTTCAGGATCACTTCATCATATTTTCCGCGTCTGTATACATCCGATGCAAGGGCAAGCAATTCGTCATCCTCCTCCATCTCACATCTTGTCAGCATTCTGCTGGTCAGCTTCAGCTGGCTCTCTATGCGGATTCCTTCATATCCGAATTGGGAAACAATGGACATTGCCTGCTGATACATTCCTCTGGAGATCAGTACTTCCAGAAGAGCTGTTCTGTCTACAGCCGCATATTTCTTATAATCCATCTGTCTCAGATAATTATCTGCTTCTTCTGCTCTGGTGTGTTCGGAATAATAAGAAAGCAGCTTCTCTCTGATACATTTCTGATATTCATCTGAAAATTCCTCTGACTCCGGGATCCTCTGGAATGCCTGAAGATTCTCCGGTTTCAGTTCTGTATGCTCACTGCAGTGGAGTACCAGTCCCGGCTCTTCAATATGAAAACCAAGAACCTTATCTGTCAGTTCACGCTCATCAAATAATTTCTTGATATTATAATCTACTGTTGATACATATCTTCTCTGCTTCCCATCCTGAAACAGGATCACCGCATCATCTGTATAAATTCTTGGATAAGCTACGCCCTGGATACATGGGTAAATTTCTTCTTCCCTGAGCTGTTCATGACGCACGATCACATAGCGTATCTTCTTATCATCACAGTACAGTCTGTGTGTAAACAGCTTCTGCACGAGCAGTTTTGCCTGTCCTTCTGTTTTGGGATTGCTTAAAAATTCCTGATAAAGGACCGCATAATTCTCATTCATCCGTCCTTCTTTCGCCTTGCGCATGGCAAAAATCTTCATATGATCCCTGTAATCCGCATATGTCTGTGGCTGACGGCCTCTGTTTCCCACAATACTTGCATAAATAAATGCCTTTTTATCATCTGCAAGAGAAGTATTATTATAGGTAAAATACATCAGAAGGGGCTTTGGAAGTTCTCTCTGATAAGATGTATCCATTGTTTCCACATAATATTCATATATCCTTGTCAGACGGATCCCTTTCTCCACTGCCAGGGAAAACCATCTGAAATATTCCGGTTTTCTCGGATTTCCAAGCATGATATATCTGCAGATTGCTTCCAGCGTATCATCGGATTCAAAAGCATCGTATCCCATTGCCAGTGCTCTGTACATACTGGTACAAAATTCTCTCTCATACCCTGTAAGATAGGCAAATCTCATCACCAGCTCTTCTGTCAGAAGACCTTTCTCTCCCGCAAATAAAAATACCTGTGTCCAGAAACTGCTCATTCTGTGAAGAAGTGTTGTATCACTGCTGATATAATTCCATGCTTCCAGATACAGAAACGGACTCCTGCAGCCTTTCTCAAAAAGTTCCTCCATCATAAATACCAGCCTTGAAGGGGAACCCTTATCCTCCGGATTCATCTCCAGCCAGAGTTTGAACAACAGGAAACTGTCTTCCTTCTGCAGAAAGAAATTGTACAGACGTCTTATTGCCTGTTCTCTGTCTTTGTGCAATCCTGTAAGAACGCAGAGATAAAGGTAAGCACCTGCCAGTTCCAGATTCTCTCTGACAAAGTTCTGATGTTTAAATTTCTTCAGAATTTCTCTTGCCTGCTCATCCTTTTCTTCCATATGAAGAATGTATGCTTCATACATCTGATATTCCGGATAATCACAGCCTTCTTCCCTTAACTGATTAAGGACAAATCTGCTGCTGCCAATCCATGTCTTACTGTCCATTCTTTTGCAGGAGTATTCTGCAAGGTCACGTAACAGTTCCAGCTTATGCCGTTTCACATGAATCTCTGTTTTGAGCTGCACTTTCGATTCCATGGATGCAGTGATCTGATAAGTCAGCTGCTGATAAGGACTCTTCACAGTGATCTCACCAAACTGACGTCCTTTTTTCAGCTTTTCTTTACGGATTACATATTCCACCTGATAATAGCTTCCTATAAAATCCTCATCTGTGACCACATGCCTGGAAACTTCCAGAAAATCGCCTTTCGCCTCTACCTCCAGCCTGAGATGTCCCCATCCGCTCCTCTGGACTGCAAAAGTTTCGCGGACAGATTCACTGATATCATAAAAGCTGTTCTGATCTGCCTTCAGTTCAATTTTTACAGGATCCTTTTTTCCCGTTCCGATCAGAAACTCTTCTACATGCTGAAATGTCACAGGCTGTTTTGAGAGTCCCTTATAAAGAGCTTTCTCTTTCTGTCCGGCATTTCTTAACAGAAGTTCAAATCTGCGGTCTGTAAAAACACGATATGCTTCTTTAAAATCGTCCTTTGCAATATTCACAAAGGTATCCATATCCGGCACATCTCCGGCTGCACTTTTCAGTTCTGCTTTCTCTGTCTGAATAAGAAATGGCAGCTTATATTCTCCAATGTCTGTGGTGAAACAAAGCCATCCCTCATGTCTCTCACCCGGGTGCATCCCCGCACCGTCAATTCCATACTGCAGTCTCACCGTAGTTCCCGAAAATTTCTCGGTTCCCGGTACCACGCGCCTGTTGGAAGATGTAATATATCCACGTATTTTCTGATTATCCTCTGTTCCGAAATACAGTTCCCCTTTGTACACATCACCTGCTTTCAGAGTCACTTCTATTTTGTCCTGCGAAAAAAGGAGCTGCGGATGTTCATGTCTGAAATTTCCACTTAATAGTTCTTCTATCGTCTTTTTCAAAATTGTTCACCTTATATCCTTGCTTAAATTACAGAGCTACTGTTCACAAGCCTATTGCATTTAATTATACACCACAAAACACATCCGCGCAACAATCCGCTCTTCAGCTTTTTCGTTACTGTTCACAGTAACGTAGACAAAATTCATTCCAGATTGTCTGCGGCAATGGAATTTTGGCTTGTATGTCTCGGGATTTTGGCATATTCATGCCAAAACACCTCGCGGGATAGTGGTGTGTGAACAGTAACGCTTTTTCTCCTTAATTTAATATTGCGCACAGTTAAATTGTCTTATATAATAAAATATATCTTATGATTAGAGCAGATAATTTCTTCATTGTACATTATTTATCAGAAATAAGTATCTGCTCATAAAGAACGGAGGTACTCTATGAAAAAATTAAAAGTATTTTCTATCTCAGCAATTCTTATTGCTATCTGTTGCTCTTTTTTATTTTCAGTTTCAGTATCCGCAGCATCAAAAAAACGTAACAAATTTGACCACAAACCCAGCGGAAACATTTATTACTATGATGAAAACGGACATACTGTAAAGGGACTTGTCACGATCCGCGGAAAGAAATATTATTTTAATGAAAAGGGAATCCAGCAAAACGGCTGGCAGAAGATCAAGGGAGATTATTATTTCTTCCAGATCCGCAACGGCTGTTATGCCTCCATGGTAACTTCCCGGCGTGTAAATGGTATTTATCTTACCAAAAGTGGAGAAGCACGCTATAACAGTGAAGAAAAAAGAAAATTGAACCTTATGGTCACAGCTAACCAGGTCATGCGTCGTGTGACCAAAAGAAATATGTCCAAACCAGAGAAATTATGGAGATGTTATCTGAAGGCAGTCAGCTACGGATACGGTGGCACCGGCAATGACTACGATTTCCGTTACTATTACTCAAACTGGGATGTCAGCTATGCGGAGGATATGTTCTACCGGGGGCATGGCGACTGTTTCGCTTTTGCATCTGCATTTGCTTACCTGGCTAACGCAGTCGGATTTGAAGCCAAGGTTATCTCATCAGGCGGTCATGGATGGGCTGAGATCAAAGGAGAAGTCTGCGATCCGAACTGGGCAAAAGGCACAGGACATATCGAAAGATATTACCGTATGAGTTATGACCTCAGTGGTGTAGACGGACGTCCCTATTATAGAGGAAACAGGGCGTATGTAATTACAATCTGATCTCATCCGGACATTTTCTGACATATCAGGCAGATAAAACTATACGCTTCGCTGCCTGATTTATAGTAATCCTCTAAAATAACGCATCTTAATCCAAAAAGTTCCGGGTATCTGTATCTGCCAGATGTCCCGGAACTGTTACTGTTCACTCCGTTCGTTACTGTTCACTCCGTTCTCAGTAACGTTGCCAAAATTCTCTATCCTGAGTTGACTTTCCTTTCTTTATATCGTATCATTAAATATTATTCATTCAAAAATATTTTTAAGAAAGAGGTTATCATCCATGCAGAATAACAAAAATTTTCTGGGCACAGAACCTGTTGGAAAGCTTCTTTTAAAGCTATCCATTCCAACAGTGATCGCCCAGCTCATCAACATGCTTTATAACATTGTAGACCGTATTTACATCGGCCACATCCCGGGGGAAGGCAGCCTGGCACTTACCGGTGTGGGAGTCTGTATGCCCATCATCATGATCGTCTCCGCATTTGCGGCACTGGTCAGTTCCGGCGGCGCACCAAGGGCTTCTATTTACATGGGAAAACAGGATAATAAATCTGCTGAGAATATATTAGGCAACTGTTTTATTCTTCAGATTATTATCTCTGTTATCCTCACTGCCATTTTACTGATCTGGGGCAGAGATTTATTACTGGCTTTTGGCGCCAGTGAAAACACCATCAGTTATGCAACAGATTATATGCATATTTACGCTTTCGGTACCTTGTTCGTACAATTAACCCTTGGTATGAATGCATTCATCACTGCACAGGGATTTACCACATTTTCCATGGTTTCCGTCCTGATCGGTGCTGTCTGCAATATTGTTTTAGACCCTGTATTTATCTTTGTTTTTCATATGGGAGTACGCGGTGCTGCACTGGCAACTGTTATCTCACAGGCAATTTCCACACTCTGGGTAGTTTTATTCCTCTGCGGCAAAAAGACACAGCTTCACCTCAGGAAAAAGCATCTCCATCTGGAGGCAAAGGTTGTTCTTCCCTGTATCGCACTGGGACTTGCTGCTTTTATCATGCAGTCAAGCGAAAGTATTGTAACTGTCTGCTTCAATTCATCCCTGCTTCGGTACGGCGGTGATATTGCAGTAGGAGCCATGACCATCCTGACCAGTGTTATGCAGTTTGCCATGCTTCCTCTTCAGGGAATTGCGCAGGGAGCACAGCCAATTTCCAGTTATAATTACGGTGCCAAAAACGCAGACAGAGTAAAGAAAACTTTTCGTTTGCTTCTGATCACCTGTCTGTCATATTCTGTACTCCTCTGGGCTGCTGTACAGCTTGTTCCCAGAGTATTTGTAAGTATTTTTACTGCTGATACAGATCTTATTGGATTTACTGCACCAATGCTGAAGATCTATCTGGGTGGTCTGTTCCTCTTCGGTATCCAGATTGCCTGTCAGATGACCTTTACCTCCCTTGGAAAGGCAGTAAACTCTATTATTGTTGCTGTTGTCCGCAAGTTTGTACTGCTGATCCCGCTGATCTATATTATGCCTCATATGATATCTGATCCAACAACAGGCGTATATATGGCAGAACCCATTGCAGATATTACTGCTGTGATCTTTACCTCTGTTTTATTTACATTTCAGTTTAAAAAGGCACTGGCAGAAATTCAGAATTAAATACTGTACAAATCCATAATAAGGGGTGAACATTACAAAACGTTCACCCCTTAAATTATGCATTTCTATAGTCAAACGGATATTCACAATCCGCTTCGCTGCTTGATTGATTAAAACAAGTCATTAATCACTTCCTGTACTGTCTGCAAACGCTCTGCTTTCCATGCTTTTGCACCACAGAAGAGAAGTCCCTCATCTACATTCCCTTTTACTGCATTGATCAGTCCGTCAGTAATACAGTAAGGTATTTCTTTGGGGCTGCATTTTACAAGACATCCATGACAGGGACTGTGTGGAATCTGTTCGCCGTTCATGACACGGGTCATGAATTTGTTCATAATGGCACGACCTGGCATTCCAACAGGGCTTTTTACAATGGCAATGTCGGATTCTTTTGCTTTTAAATGAGCTTCTTTGTAGTGGATGTCTGCGTCACATTCTTCCGTTGTAATAAAACGGGTAGCTACCTGAATGCCGTCAGCACCCAGATCATCCACTTTTTGGACATCCTCTCTGTTATAGATACCACCTGCTACGATCACTGGAATTTCTGTCCCATATTTCTCTGCGTAACTTTTTACTGTTGTGATGATTTTCTTTATTTCGTCACTGTAGGATTCTTCAGTGTATTTCTCCAGTTCTTCTTTATGAAAGCCAAGGTGTCCGCCTGCCTGAGGACCTTCGATCACTACCAGATCTGCAGTTCTTTTGTATTTTCTGTCCCAGTATTTCAGGATTACTTTTGCGGATTTGTCTGTAGATACAATGGGGGCAATCTTTGTCAGACTTCCTTTTACCAGTTCCGGAAGCTCTGTGGGAAGTCCCGCACCGGAAATAATGATGTCTGCGCCAGCTTTTACTGCAGCCTTTACGTGAGATGCATATTCTTTCAGTGCAACCATAATATTGTATCCTATAATTCCATCTTCGGAAATCATACGGGCTTTTTTCATTTCACCGGCAATGGCACGTTCGTTGGCTGCTGCCGGATTTCTGTCGAAATCTTCTTCCCTGTAGCCGATCTGTGCAGTGGAAATAATACCAACTCCTCCTGCTTTCGCAACAGAACCTGCAAGTCTGCCAAGACTGATCCCAACTCCCATTCCCCCCTGAATTAATGGAACTTTTGTGATTTTATCTCCTATTTTGAAATTCTTCATTGTGATTCTTCTCCTGTTATTTTGTTTGTATTTTAAATATTTTGATATTCAAAGTATATCACAATATTTATTCTTGTCAAGAGAAACCAGTTTATATAGTTTTTAATACTATATACATAACCGATATCTGTTCTTTTTCCTATAGTAGTCCTAATAAATAATGCATTTAAGACAGTTCATCAGAGTGTGTGAAAGACAAGGAGGATATCTGCAGGCGTGCCGACACACGGCAAAGATATCTGACGCAGGATTTCTCTGCTTTTTTAACCGAAACAGGTAAGTCCCCTGCTTCAATTGCGAATATCCGCTTGACATAACTGCAATACACAATTTTTCATGATGGATATCACATTTTTATTTCAGAAGCCGAATTATTACAAACAGTTAATTCAAAATGATTTCTATTTGTTTTTATATAACCTTCTTTCTGTAACTTTGATATCTCCGTAGACATTGCCGCACGGTCAATGCACAGATAATCTGCCAACTGCTGCCGGTCAAAAGGAATATCAAAGGATAACGACGAATGTCTGATAGACTCTGTCGAC
>OGQX01002060.1_pt1 | contig 16386 bp, 13 predicted proteins | sample 1553291 | NCBI WGS metagenome assembly OGQX01 (sample SAMEA2580030, study PRJEB22360) | human gut metagenome | biome: human gut; feature: human-associated habitat; material: faeces | place: Denmark | collected 2008/2010
ATAACTATAGCTAGTAATGGTAAAGTGTATTTTAACTGCGATTCTCCTGCCGAAATATATATGACATAAGAAAGTATTGTTCCTGACACTACACCGATTATAAGAGCCTTACTTCCATAAAATACACTTTCCAGCCTTATCATTTTATCAAATTCCTTCTTTGTCATACCTATCGACTGAAGCATTGCAAACTCTTTACCTCTTAATTCCATTCCCGTTGTAACAGTATTAAATATATTGGTTATGCCAATCAATGAAACAATAGCAATAAATCCATATAAGAATATCTTCATTGTCAGAATAAGTTTTTCATCGTTTCTTCTTTCCTGTGCGGCATTAAATATGTAATTCTGCCCAATATTAAATTCATTGACAAGTATATCCTGTGCTTTATCAGGATCGTCACAGTTAATATTAAGAAGTGTGCTATCTGTATTCTTAGTATCAATTCTGTTCATATAATCGTCACTCACAATAAGGTATCCATAAGAAGTATAAGCATTGTCATATCCAAATGGTCTTTCATTGCTGAGTGCCACAATCCTTATATCGTATAATGTTGTATCATCTGACGATTTACTATTATCCAATGATTTACTGCTGTTTGAAGTATCAATTCTATAAGTTAATACATCACCGGCTTTATAGCCATCGTATATATTAAAATATTTTATATCATTACCATTGTTAATATACTGATATGTATTATCTACAAGTATGCCTCCGCTCTGTGCAGTTTCCTTGCTGATGCCAAGCTTTTTAATATACTTTCCATATTCTTCATTACCTAATGAAATAATACTTATATAGTAACCATTATTTTCTGCTAAACCTGCCTCATATTTATTTACTTCCTTATAATCACTACTATACTTTGGTTCATCTTTTAATGAAGCATAAAAGCCTCTTGCAAATGTAAAATCAGTTATATTCGTTTCATTATTTATCCTGTTCACTATATTGCTTACTTTTTTATTGGCCTCATCCACAGACATACTTTTATATGAAGACATATACACCCTTAAATCTATCTTATCATTGGCATATCTATTAACTGATTCTGTTAATAAACTCATAAAACCATATAAAGCAATAAATGTTGATACACTTAAAGCAATAGATATAGTAATTACCCTGTATTTTCTCTTGTTACGCTTCATATTCTTATATGCCAGAACGCCACCTTCTCCCCATACTTTACCGATTAATTTAGGTGTCTTTAATGACTTAGACTTTATCTTAATATCTTCACTATGATTGATAGCCATTATTGGTGACATTCGCGAAGCCCTAATTGCTGGTACTAATGCCGACAATACAATCGTAACTATCGCAAGTACAATTGATAAAAGCACTCCTAATAAAGAAGGTGCATACACAATGCTCATTTCAAATGTATCAATAAGCATTTTGTTACTTAATACGACAAGTATATAACTTGCTGACAGACCCCCGCCTATGCCTGCTACAATACCTATTACACCCATAAACGCAGCTTCAAAAAATACATTTTTTCTAATCTGGCGTGGCGTAGCACCGATAGAAGCTAACATTCCGTACTGCTTAGTCTTCTGGTTAATAGATATAGCAAAGCTGTTACTTATACATACCGCTGAAGTTATAATAATTATAACCATAACAACAGCTGCCATATTATATACAAATGCAACACTTGAATCATAAAACGCTTCATACTTGATAAGACTGTTATTAATGTAATATGAATGTGTCTTATCAAGCTGGCTCTTTAATGTCTGTATCTCTTTATCTTCAAGCTTTCCCGAATTCAGCTTATTAAATAAAGTCTTATCGACACCTAATATATCAGCCGTTAAATCATATCTGTCCTTGAGTGCTTTTTTATTAAACCTCAAGTAAATGTCCGATTTATTCAAAGATGTATCTGCTTTATTGGCAAGTGTTATAACCGAATAACCTGGTGCAGTTCTTGGCTCTTCACCATATGGAAGCCCGTCACATATTCCAACAACTTTATACGTCTTAGTCTGCTTAGCTTCCAGCTGTTCATCTTCTCGATAAGTATCATTCTGATAAAGCTTTTTGCCATTATATGTCCTGTCGCCTATATCAAATGTAATCTTATCTCCAAGATTATATTTAACACCACCATTGGTCTTAATATGACTTGATATAACTATTTCACTGTCATCTTCCGGAAGCCTTCCTGATGTTACATTTATTTCTGCCTTTTCAAATGTATCACTATCAAGTGCTTCTATATAAACATATGGTTTGCTGTCATTAACACATCCGTCAAGCACTCCATAGCCAACTTCGTGTGTTTCATAATAGCTCTCCACCTGCCTGTTATTAATAACTGACTCCTTCTCCTTATCAGTCATATCATATAAAAGAAGATGAAAATCTCCATCTACCTTCTTTGATCTTAATGTTACGCTTTCTTTTAAACTTACCGCCATAGTTGCAACTGCAGTAAGAAGTGCTGTTGCAAGTATAATACCAATAATTGTAACAATTGTTCTTCTTTTATTAAGCTTTAGATTCCTTATTGTCAACCTGTTAAGTATCTGCATATAAACTCTCCTTTCCAGCCCGTTTCATGAATTTACATAATTCTATATCTTATAAAATCTTATAAAATTATGAAACTATTTATATAAGGCTCGTGCCTGTTCATAATCTTTATACAAGCCTGCCATCTTCAATTCGTAATATTCTGTCTGCAATCTTTGCAATTTCAAGATTGTGGGTAATCATTACAATTGTCTGCTTATATTTCTGATTAGAGAGTTTTAATAATTCTACAATTTCATCACTTGAGCGTGAATCAAGATTTCCTGTCGGCTCATCAGCAAGAAGTATTGCTGGGTGATTAATCAATGCCCTGCCAATTGATACTCTCTGCTGTTGTCCACCTGATAACTCATTAGGCAGATGTGTCACCCTGTCCTTTAAACCAAGAGTGTTGATAAGCTCATCAAGTTCGCTTTTGTCTGGTGTCCTGCCATCAAGCTCACAAGGTAAAGTAATATTTTCTTTAACATTAAGAATTGGTATAAGGTTATAGAACTGATATATAAGCCCTACCTGTCTTCTTCTAAATATTGCTATCTTATCACTATTCAATGAATATATATCCTCACCCTGTATATATACCTTTCCACTTGTAGGTCTGTCCACACCACCAAGCAAGTGAAGAAGTGTTGATTTACCACTTCCTGAACTTCCCACTATAGCTACGAACTCGCCTTGTTCCACGCTGAATGAAATGTCATTTACTGCAAGTACAGCATTGTCACCTTTGCCATATTGTTTAACAAGATGTTCTACCTTTAATATCTCCATATACTGCCTCTCTTTCTGTCGTAAATATAGATTATAAATATGCGTTGCTTTATTACATATCTCAATATACACAAGCAAAATGACATTTCGGTGACATTTATTTTATATATTTAACTATAAACACTGTTTCTTCATCATCAGACTCCACGCTTATATATCCTCCCTGCTTCTCAATTACTGCCTTAGCAAGCGGAAGTCCTATTCCCATACTGTTATCTTCGTATTTAGCTTCACTGTAATAGCGTTCAAATATCTGCTTCTGCTGTTTATCACTCAGTTTCTCACCTCTGTTAGTTATATACACTGCTGTATACACATCATTATCTGTTATATTTATCTTTACAGTACCTTTATCATTACTATGTTCAATTGCATTTTTAATAATATTCTGCAATGCTTCCCTGTTCCAGTTATAATCTCCCTTTATATATATATCCGATTTATTCAATTCATCTTCATTGCGATTATCGATATTCTTTTCTATATTTACATTTTTAATTTCTGCTATAACCTCAAGATTACCGACAGCTTCTTCTATAATCTTATTAATAGAAATGTTCTCATTATTGAACTCAACTACACCTGCATCAATTCTTGACAGCTTAAGCATAGACACAATCATCCAGCTCATTCCATTAACCTGATTTAAAGCTTCATATATGAATTTCTTTCTTGTAGAATAGTCCATATCCGGATTGTCATTAAGATTATCCAATAGAACCTGCGTTGAAGTAAGCGGTGTCTTTAACTGGTGTGATATGTCCGATACAGACTGCGCTAACATAACCTTTTTTATTCTGGCTGAGTCCGCCTGTTCTTTCATATATACCATAATTTTATATAGCGAATTCTTAAGACTGCTAAGCTCGTCTTCTGAATTATCATTTATTTCCAGCTCATAATTACCGCGTGATATTTTATCCATATAATCCTGCAACTCGAAAATGTCTTTCTTCCTTCTCCTCAAATACATACAAAAACATATAATAAACAATACCGACATCACGCCTATAATCGAAGTGCTGACTATGATATTGACATTTCTTATGTCACTCATATCTTTAATGTAAAATGTATTATCTGTTATTCCATTTTTTCTTAATATACTGTCAAATTCTTCTGATGTCGTACTACTTTCAAGCTCACTGTAGGACTTATTTAATATAATCGCAATTTCTTCCATATCAAGGTCTGGATATTGGTTAATAACATTTTCCATAATACATCTTATATATGTATTCTCCATATTCTTATACTTATGTGTATACCAGCTTATCCAGGAAATATATGTCACTACACTGACAACCAGCACTACACCTATTAATAGCAGGCTTTTAACCGCCTGCTTATTCTTATATGCACCCATATTCTCTCCAATCTGTTATCATATTCTTTCTAATCTGACAATCTGTAACCTACGCCCCTGACCGTCACAATAATATTTCCTTCTTTATCGCCTATCTTATCACGAAGTCTTTTCATTGTAACTGTAAGTGTATTATCATTTACAAAGTTGCCTGCTGAGTCCCATATATGTGATAATATTTCTTCTCTTGTAAATACTTTTTTAGGATTTTGTAACAGTATTTTTAATATCTCAAATTCAAGCTTTGTGAGCTTAACTTCATTATCCGCCTTGTACAATTTTCTTATATCAACGTCCATCTTTAAATCTGCAAATGTAAGTTCGTTACCGCTCCGGTTTCTTCTTAGCACATTCTTAATTCTCGATAGAAGTTCCATATTGCGGAATGGTTTTATAACATAATCATCTGCGCCTAACTCCAGCCCCATTACAACATCTTTCTCCTCATCTTTAGCTGTAAGAAATATGACCGGTGCTATATCATCAGCTTTAATCTTTCTGCAAAGCGAAAAGCCATCCCCATCAGGAAGCATTACATCAAGTATGACAATATCTATGTTCCATACATCACCAGCTCCAATTAAAGTTCTATATTTTTCAGTTTCCTTTGCATTATCTAATATCTCCTTTGCCTGATATGCACTTCTTGCAACCCTGACATTATAACCATTATTGGTAAAAAGGTATTCCAGCCCCATAATTATTGCTTCGTTATCCTCTATTAATAAAATATTACTCATATCTTTTCTCCAATCTTAATTCTTAATTACACAGTTATCATAATACTACTGTTTAATACACTTTATTATTTAATCTGCTATTTTTCTTATTTTTCTTAAGTTCACATTATTATATAATATATACAATAAAATATTTTAATTGTATACCCTGTTTAATATATCCATACAAATATAGTTTCATTATTAAATAATATTTATCGATTTTGTCTTGGATTGAATTATTTTGATTGTATTTGAATTATTTTACGAATTGTATAAACAATAATTTTCGTGTATAATACATACCTGTAGTTTATACTATCAGGGGGAAACTTATATGTTTATAGGGAATTGTAACGTAACTGCTGAACTTGTCAGCTTAATTGTGGCCGGATTTTTGACATTTCTTATGTTATACTCCAATCCAAGAAAGACGAGTTCATACCAAATCATTCATTATGGAATACTTTTATCGATGATATCTATTGCCACGCAGCTTGCATTTTTTTATAGTCAGGCTCACACCGATATGTTTAACAGAGAATTAAGATTATTCCTGTCGTTAGCATTTTTAGCAGAATACCTTGCATTACTAATAATGCTCTATGTGTATATATGTCTTCTTTCAACAAGGACATTACATCACACGAAAAATCTGCAATCAAAAGTATTATCATTCGGATGTACTTATGCTATTGCTGTTTTTGCATTTGCAGTATCTGGTAAATTACCGGATATAATTGATGGTTTACTGCCATTAGAATATTATATTAATTTTTATGCTATCTTTGGCATAATAACCTGTTTAATATGCCTTTTATCCATATTATTAAATAAACATTCAATTCCAAAGGTAGTCAATAAATATGCTTTAATATTTATTCCAGTAGATTTCATAATGCTTTCAGTTCAATTTATGACAAGCAATATAATATTTTCAAGTCTCACATATGTATTACCATTTTTAATATATTATATATTATTTCACAGCAATCCATATGATGAACTTATTGGCTGTCAGAATATGCACTCCTTTGAAGCAAGATTTACAGACAGTGTATCAATGAAACGTAAATTTCTTGTTGTATACCTTAACTTTCCTCAGCTTAAAAATGTAAATTATGCTATTCATAATGAAAAAGTTGAAGAAACAGCCGCTAATGTATGCAGACGAATTGAAAAGCTTCATCATATGGTTCATATTTACCGGTTTACCAATGATGAATTTGCTATGATTTTATATATCAAGGATGAAAACAAAATAAAGCAGTTTCTCAATAATGTGGAGATGGCAATAATTGATTATATGACTGCTTCATCTTACACAATTAACTACAGAATAGCTGCTATCCAGAGCAATCCTGTTGTATCATCAACACATAAGTTAAGCTCAATGTCAGCCTACCTTTTTAATAAAATTGCCAATGAACCTGGCAATCAGTGTTATCTTGCTACAGATAAGGATTACAAGGAATTTCACGAGGCATACAAGATTGAACAGCTTCTTCTTGATATCCGCAATAAGAATGACCTTGATGACGAACGTGTATTATGCTATGCACAGCCTATATTCAGCGTTAATAACAACAGCTTTAGAACGGCCGAGGCACTTATGCGCCTCTCACTTGATGGAACAATCATATATCCTGATAAGTTCATACCTATTGCTGAGAAGAATAACTGTATTCATACTTTAACGCGAATAATTCTTAACAAGGTATGTAAGATTGTAGCTGAATTTGAGAAGAAATATGACTTTGATGCAATAACTATCAATTGTTCATCATCAGAATTATCTAATCGTAATCTTTTTGATGAACTTATGGCTATAATTAATTCCAATAATATTATGCCAGAACATATCCGTCTTGAACTTACAGAAAGTGCTATGTTTGATGATTTCAATATGGTTATTCACAATATGGAAAAGCTTAATGAGTCAGGTATCAAGTTCTATCTTGATGACTTCGGAACTGGATACTCTAACCTTGAAAGAATAATTGGCTGTCCATTTAACACAATCAAGTTCGATAAAACACTGCTTTACAAATCTCTTGATAACTCCGCTGTATCGGATATTGTATCTCACCTTACAAGCGTATTCAAGGAACAGGGATTTGTATTATTAATTGAAGGCGTTGAAAATGAAGAGCAGGCATCTTACAGCATAGATAAAGGCTTTGATTATATTCAGGGTTACAAATATGCTAAGCCACAGCCTGTTATTAATTTGAAAGACTACTTTGATAAGCTGGAAAAATCCATATCTTAATATTTTGCTTATTAATTGCATACTTATATAGTATTATAATCAGTGCCAGATTCCAATAAAATGGTTTGTAATGAAATACCGACCTATAATTATTAAAATTAATAATTAAAGGTCGGTATTTTTTATATATAAATTAATGTTTTCCATACACAAACATTCCCTCACCATCATAAGTGTATATCCAAGTAAATTTTGCCCTTTCCATTTATTCATATCAAATCTATTAGGATCTTTAATCGATAACCCAATCCCCCAAATACAATCTTTAACTGCACATTCAGCCAATAATGCTCTTTCCGTAGATTTAAGCAGCTTTTTTATGTCTTCATTTTGAAAAAACTTTGCCAACAATCCTTTATAAACTATAATCTGACGAATACCATTCCAATAATTATCTTCATAATTTGCCACCATTCTGCCAAATGTCTTTATCTTGGCAACATCATCCGTAGATAAAATTTTTCTTGCCATAAGTTCATCTCCAAAAGTAATTGACTTATAATACATCATATATTGTTCCATTGAAGAAAATGTGATGCCATTAACCGTAAAAGAAGATATATACCAGTTACTCATATAACCATTTTCTTCATCTGGATTATGGAAACAAATAATATCTGTCATACTTCACCTACTTTTTTTACTGCAAGGTCAAGTTCCAAATCGTGAAGACCATAATATGCTTTTTTCAGAAAATCAAGAGGTACCTTTTTTATTACATCATAACTAGAAATGTTATAATACCATTGATAATAAGCATAAAACTCTCCAATCCAATCAGGCATAAAACCTTTAAGTGAATTACCCGCTTTTAAAGAATACCCTTCTGTTTTAATAAAATATTCCCACAATTCCTTTGCACTCATTGTATTAACATAAGCTTTGGCTTCATCTATACTTTTTCTTGTTTTACTTTGCATATAAACATTAATAAAATCTTCTGTATCCATATTAGGAAAATTCTGAGCTACAAAGTCAAATAGTTTCCCTTGATTTTCTACTACATCATTCAAATAATATTTTGAATATGCTCTCATAATAATCACTCCTAAAAAAGTGTACTAAACACTTTAGTCACATTGTTAGCATCTGAATCAATAAGCTCACGCATTTTTTGTCTTGCTGTAATATCACGATAATTATACTTTTCATTAAACTCAACATACGGAACAGCCTGTAATTCATCTTTCATTTCGTACAATTTTGAATACGCCAATTCAGATTTAATACAATATTGAATACCAAGACCTCCAAGCGAAAGTAATTCTTCTAGAATATCTATATCAATATTATCTCTTACAAATTCTTTTGCAATATAAAAATATGAAGCATTAGCTCTCCACCCTCTGATAACATCATATCCATCTGTATCCACGCCATACTTTTCAATAAATTTCTTTGCGAGTACACGATAACGCTTAGAATCAGCAGCTTCTCTATGTTTCATTAATTCTGCCAGCCAAGCTAAAACCCCTTTATCTTGAAAATCTAGTATTTTAAGTTCATCTGTATCAAGCTGATATTTGTGTACCCATCCATTTTCCTCGTTTGGCCTACAAACTGCCCATTCTTTTGCCAGATCAATACTATCAGTCAGATAAAATCCCTGTCCATAATCGTGCTTTTCTTCACCCTTACCATAAGTTGGTACAACTATTTTATCAGGAGTACCATGAAATAATATTAATTTATTCATTTTCTTTTTTCTCCTAAACAAACAGCTTTTGAAGCCACGCTTTCTTTAAACAAGTTATTTAATCAATCCATTAATCCTATTCTTAATCAACATCCCACCAATTGTTGGCAGAGGTCTTTTCCTGTCACCCTTAGGTGCTGATTCTTTCTCAGCCTCAACAATTCGTTTCTTAATCTGTTCCATTTTATCATCTAACTGTGCAAGCTGGTTAGCACAATCTGATAATTCCAATGCAAGTATTTCAGCTTCGCTGTCTGGAATATTCTTCTTATATCTTAGCTTATGCTCAACACTTGCCCAAAAATCCATAGCAATAGTCCTAAGCTGAACTTCAACCTTCATTCTTCGTTTCTCATTCTGTAAGAATATCGGTATCTCAATAATAAGATGAAGACTTCTATAACCACTCTCTTTAGGATTCTTGATATAGTCCTTCTTCTCGATAAGTGTTATATCATCCTGCTGTAAAAGACAATCTGCAAGCATATATATGTCCTCTGTAAATGAACATATTACTCTTATTCCCGCAATATCCCTTATATTCTGTTCAATTGATTCCATTGTAAATGGAATATTCTTCTTGTTAGCTTTCTTGATAATTCCTTCTGTTGACTTTATTCTTGTCTTAATAGTCTCTATAGGATTACGGTCATACTGTAAAGAAAACTGCTCATTAAGAACCTTGAACTTAGTCTCAACTTCCATAATTGCACATCTGTAATAAGACATAAGTTCATTAAATGGCATTGTATTCTCTCTTATAAAATCAAAAACTTCATCTGACATAAGATTTTCTCGTATAAATCTCTGTTCTTCCTGTTTTAAAAAATCTTCAATACCCATTAGTTATTATAAGTTCCTTCCTGCTATTCGCTTGTAAAATGCTTTATCAACAGCACAATTATCCATTATGCAGTATATTCCTTCTAATATAAGCAAATGTATAATCTTCACCTTTCTCTGACAACATAACAAGTAATGAATACAATAATTTCTTAGTATTAGGATTAATTATATAATGATCCATTCCTCTCTTAAAATAATTCAAAGAATCTGCATCTGTATACTTATCTTTATTATATATCTTACTTGCAGCTACCCTGTCACAAAACATTTCAATAACATAATTAACAGGCATTTCCATTCCTATAAGACTTCCATCACCACCTTTAGCTGGATAATCTATCCAGTATTCATAGTGGTGCTTATTTCTTCCTTTATGATGAAGCCACGCTGTTGAACAGCCCTCTGCTTCCCTCTGTGCATTATTCGGACTTCTGTTACCATCCTGATAATACTTTACACCTGGAATAAACTCTGAAAAGCTATATTTGGATAAGTCGTGCAATAGTCCCTGCTTATACAGACCCACACGAAAACAATTCTTCATAACCTCTAACTTATGCGTATTAATAGTATGCAAATGTCCAAAAAAATTATGAAAAAACTTACCCGGCTTCATTACTGTCAATCCTCCATGCCTGATTTTATCCTAACAGTCCGTTTGTTAGAAATTGTTAATTATTAAACTATCTTACCACGCACATTATACAGTATTCATATAAGCAAATTCAAGCATTACAGCAAGTCTTAATACGAAAAATCGAAAAACTTAATAACTTTATATATTCTTTATTGATTAATCTCACATATTACCTTGATGCCTTTATCGCTTCATCATAAAAGTATTCCTGTGAGTTAATCGACTCTTCACCTTCTTTAATACCTTTATGGTAATAGTTGCCGTCACTTCCCATAATTCTTGCTTTAACATTATCTTTAAGCATTATATTAAACATATGTAATATACGCTCTTTAATACTTTCATCATATACCGGTCCAGCAACTTCGACCCTCTTAAGAGTATTACGTGTCATAAAATCTGCTGAGGAAATATACATCTTCATATCTGCACCCTTTCCGAATATATATATTCTTGAGTGCTCAAGAAATCTACCAACAATACTTGTGATTGTAATGTTATCTGTATATCCGGTTATTCCTGCAACCATACAGCTAATCCCTCTTATAATCATATCAATCTTTACCCCGCTCATAGATGCCTCAACAAGCTTCTCTATTATAACCTTATCTGTGAGCGAATTAATCTTTATTCCTATATAAGCTTCCTTTCCTTCTTTTGCAATAGCAATCTGCTCATCAATTAATGAAAGGATTTTATTCTGTAAGCACTTAGGTGCAACGAGCAAATGCTCTGTATTGTCAACAACATCTCCAAGTCCGAGATTATTGAATACATCTGCTGTCTCCTTGGCAATAGCTTCACTTGAAGTAAATAAAGCAAGATCTGTATATAATTTGGCAGTTTTTTCGTTAAAATTACCTGTTCCAATATGTGTTATATAACGAAAATCTTCTCCGTCTTTATATGTTATAAGACAAAGCTTTGAATGAACCTTGATATGGTCTATTCCGTATATAATCTTACAGCCTGCTTCTTCAAGCCTGCGTGACCATTCAATATTATTCTCCTCATCAAATCTTGCCCTCAGTTCAACAAGTACAACAACCTCCTTGCCATTCTCAGCCGCATCAATAAGTGCCTCTACTATCTGCGAATTCTTGGCAACACGGTATAATGTCATCTTAATTGACAGAACCCTGTCATCACCTCCTGCTTCATTAAGAAGCCTTATTAATGGATGCATACTCTCATATGGATAACTGAGCAATAAATCCTTCTTTGCAAGCTGGTCTATAAGCGGCTGTTTAATATCAATATTACTTGAATTCTGTGGTACACGTCTTTCATAGAACAATTCTCTCCTGCTTCTTAAGTCATCCTGTATCTTTGATATAAATGACATCTCAAGAGGTGACTCAGAATAAAATACCTGCTTCTTATCAAGCTTAAGTTCCTTACATAAAGCAGATATTACTTTATCATCAAGCACTCTTGAATATTCAAGCTTTACAGGACACAGCTTCCTTCTTTCCTTAATTAGCTGTTCCATAGTATCCCTGTAATCCATCTCTTCATCATAGAATGCTTCGTCCATATCTATATCTGCATTTCTTATAATTCTAATCAAAGACTTGCTCTTAACACTATATTTCTTAAATATCTTTGGAAGAAAATGCAGTATAAGTTCTTCAATAAGCATATACTTATGACTGTCTGATGGTATTGGAATAAGTCTGTCAAATACGCCATTACTGCACGGAACAACACCTATCTTGTCATTGTTCTTTGAACCAAGAAGTGCCACTGCATATATTTCTTTATTCTTAAGAAATGGAAATGGATTCTTCTTGCTTATAACCTGTGGTGATAATATAGGAAGAATTGAATTATTAAAATATTCCTCTAAATATACAGCATCTGAATATTCAACATCATTAAAACTTATAAGCTTTACTCCCTGCTCCTCAAATCTATACATAAGCTGCTGATATATCTTATCTTTCTTATGCAGTAATTCCCTTGTCTCACTAAAGACAGCATCAAGCTGCTCTCTTGCTGTCATAAGTGTCTTATTATCAAATCCTGCATTCTTATCGTGCTTATTTCCCTTAGCAAGCAACATCTGGTCATATAATGAACCAACTCTTACCATATAGAATTCATCAAGATTACTATTAAATATAGATACAAATGTTAATCTCTCACATAAAGGCACTTTTAAATCCGCAGCCTCATCAATTACTCTCTCATTGAACTTAAGCCAAGACAACTCTCGGTTAGCAAAATATGGCTTTGGTACATCAGCACCTGAAGCGTTGCTCTTAATATCTCCGAATAAAGCACTGCCATTTATCTCACCAACTAAAACATTACTCTTAACCTCATCGGCTGAAGTATTATTCTTAACCTCTGCCTGATATACATCTTTATTAATATATGCGTTATCTGAATTAATCTCTTTAAACTCTGGTTGATTCATCTCTTTATTATCACTGATATTCTTCTTATTATTAACTTCTTTATTGTCATCATTATTAATAGTCATATGAGCCTCTTTATCTTTCTTCCAAAATCCTAGTCTCCAAAACATATTCCCATCGCCTTTGCTTCTGTAATTATTCCCGCCTGTGGATCTACAGTCTTTAATCTGCCCGCAACTTTATTTAATTCAATCTTATCTATCTGATTATTGCGGACACATACCATATATCCATATTCTTTATTCATTATAAGTTCTGCTGCTTTAGCTCCTAACCTTGAAGCTAATACCCTGTCATAAGCACAAGGGCTTCCACCTCTTTGTACATGACCTGGTACAGTAACCCTTACTTCCTGACCTGTTCTATCCATAATACCTGCACCAATTCTGTATGCTGCTGATGGATAATGCTCCTTCTTTCTTACTTCTTTAAGTTCTTTCTTACTATATAACATTTCCTCTTTGGATATTATACCTTCTGCAACTGCAAGAATTGTAAAATGCTTTTTATCATTAATTCTTTTATTAATTGCTTCTACAACCTTATCTAAATCGTATGGTATCTCTGGTATAAGTATTACATCAGATCCACCTGCTATGCCCGCATGCAGCGTAAGCCAGCCTGTCTTATGTCCCATAAGTTCAACTATAAATACCCGGCTGTGTGATGCCGCAGTTGTATGTATACAATCTATGGTATTCGTTGCTATATCAACTGCTGACTGGAAACCAAAGCTTACATCTGTCCCAACCAGATCATTATCAATCGTCTTAGGAAGTGTTACAACATTAAGTCCTTCTTTATATAAAAGATTGGCTGTCTTATGTGTACCATTACCTCCCAATATTACAAGACAATCAAGCCCTAACTCCTTATATGTGTGCTTCATTGCCTCAACCTTGTCCTTACCATTCTCATCAGGTTCATTAATCTTCTTAAATGGTGTTCTTGATGTTCCAAGTATGGTTCCACCTATAGTTAATATCCCTGAAAAATCATTAATATCCATAAGCTTATATGTATTATTAATAAGTCCTCTGTACCCGTCAAGAAAACCATATATCTGAACATCATCCACTTTATTGTAAAGACTTTTAGCTACACCTCTCATAGCGGCATTAAGTGCCTGACAGTCACCACCGCTTGTCAACATTCCTATTCTCATATTAATCTCCATTCCTGCACACATTTTTGTACATATCAAGCTTATGTCTAGTGTGCACAGACACAACCTCGCGTGTAAAAATTTTTTTTACACTTATATCTTTATCTTTGTTACTTATTATTTTCTATTGTACATTAAACAACTATCTAATATCTTCATTCTTGATATATTTCAATAAATTGCTTCATAGTTTTGCAATTTCTGACATTATATTATAGTAGTTATGTAAAGTTTAACGAACTTATATGTAAAATCTATGTAAATTTTCGAGGTTAGAAGTATTTTCCTTTGCTGTTTTCCTAGCCCGGATGGTTTCCTGTAATGGAGAAGATTACCCATTCTGCAATATTTGTTGCATGATCTCCGATTCTCTCCATGTCTGTTACCATCTTAAGTGCTGCAGAAATATTTCGAAGATCTCTTGCTACTGGCTGCTGCTGTAATAAAAGACGTAAGCATAAATCTTCAATTTTTCTTTCTGTACGATCGATTTCTTCATCACCTGCCATTACCTTTTGGGCAAGTTCTACATCCTGTTTCATTAATGCTTTTACAGCATCTCCAATGGATTTCTCGATCATTGTTCCCATGTTGATCATTTCTTTGTTAAGCTGTTTCAGCTGTTCATCAAAACGAATACGCATATCAACCAAACCTCCCTGTGATGTAATCCTCTGTACGTTTGTCCTTTGGCATAGAAAATAATTCGTCTGTCTTTCCTGCCTCAATAATTTCCCCTAACAGGAAGAAAACAGTTTTGTCGGAAATTCGTGTTGCCTGCTGCATGTTATGAGTTACCATTACAATTGTGTAATCTTTCTTTAATTCCTGTGCCAGCTCTTCAATTTTAATGGTGGATATCGGATCAAGTGCGGATGTTGGTTCATCCATCAATAATACTTCTGGTTTTACGGCTAATGCTCTTGCGATACAAAGTCTCTGCTGCTGTCCGCCAGATAAACCTAACGCACTCTTTTTCAAACGGTCTTTTAACTCATCCCAGATAGCAGCTCCCCTTAATGCTTCTTCTACAATCTGGTCAAGTTTTGCTTTGCTTCGGATTCCGTGTGTTCTTGGCCCGTAAGCTACGTTATCATAAATGCTCATTGGGAATGGATTCGGTTTCTGGAATACCATACCAACTCTTTTTCTTAAAAGATTGACATCTAAATCTCTGTAAATGTCTGTTCCGTCCAATGTTACCTGACCGGTAATCTTACATCCCTCTACTAAGTCATTCATACGGTTTAAAGATTTTAATAAAGTAGATTTACCAGAACCGCTAGGACCTAAAATGAAGATAAGTCCTGTATCAGGAAATTCATAATTTAAATTACGAATAACATGAACCTTGTCATTACCTGATTGATAATATTTATTAACATTTATTAATTTTATCATTAGAAATGCCTCCTAAGAAACCTTTAACACATCAATTGGTCGTTTTCGCGATAAATTGATAAGAGGTATGATAACTGATAAGATTGGAACAATATAGGCAATTAATAATGAAATCAAAATGCCGCTTGTGGTAATTTTAAAAGTTTGAAAATCAATTGGTAAAATATCTAAATTATAATATTGATTTATTAAATTGGATGCTGTAGTACTTAAATTAATATCTAACAGGTTTAAAAAAATAATGGCTCCTATCAATGATAATATAAATGAAATTGTACTGACAATTATGATTTGAAACAAGTAGATAAAAGAAATCTTAAATCCATTCATTCCAAGTGACATATAAATACCAATATCTTTAGTACTATTTTTAATTGTGATAACAACAAAATTAAATATCATTAGAATACTAAAAACACAAAGAGCAAAGAAGAGGCCTAAAAATAGTATTAAATTTTCATTTATAAATTGATTTACCACTTGTAATTTGATATAAGATAAATTATCTATTGTAATATTATTTTCTCTTAAAGC
>OGQX01002068.1_pt1 | contig 16327 bp, 10 predicted proteins | sample 1553291 | NCBI WGS metagenome assembly OGQX01 (sample SAMEA2580030, study PRJEB22360) | human gut metagenome | biome: human gut; feature: human-associated habitat; material: faeces | place: Denmark | collected 2008/2010
GGGTTCTGCCGTTGATGCCGACTCTCCGGCTGCCGGTTCTGTGATTCCTGTTTCCGTCTGCTCCGGCTCCGTGATTTCCATTCCATCTTTTTGAGTTTCATCTTTTTGAGTTCCATCCTTTTGATCTTCCTCAGTTCCCTGCTCCTTCGATTCTGTCTGCCCTCTTTCTGCTCCCGGTCCCGGATTCGAATCCTGCTTCGCCGTATCCGTTTCCGCTGCTTCTGTCCCGGCAGACAGCGTATTCTCTGCCGTGCTTCCCTCCCGAAGCGCCGGTATCTGATCCCGCACTGCCGCGAGGAGATTTTCCATCCATCCCCTTCCGTCCTCTTTTCCGTCATAAAAAAGAAGCGGCATCATCACATCCACGGATAACTGCTCCGCCTGTGCTGCCGCCCGCTGCAGCAGAACTTTCCCCTCTGAGAAATGATTTTTCCGGAGAACCGCTGCACTGCGGAACAGCAGTATACTGCAGGACAGGAAAAGACATCCCCATCCGAACCATCGTCCATTTCGCCTGGCATTCCACATATTATCACCATATTCATGATATGTTACAGTTCCCCGGAAAATGCCTGATTCATACCTGCCGCAAGAACCCCGGCCAGGCGGCGGACCATCTCGTCGATCTCTTTTGTCGTCACGTAAAGGCTTTCGAGCGCCGGTGAAATGACTTCTCCCAGAAATTCATCCATCTCGGACTCCTCCAGCGATTCCAGAACGCCTGCGACGGCATCGTGGACGATCGTTCCTGCCCCTACAACGGTCGGCACACCGATTCCGATGACCGGCACGCCAAGCGTCTCCTGATTTAAGGCATTGCGGTGGTTTCCGACGCCCGAGCCCGGCCAGATTCCGGTGTCGGCAAGCTGGATCGTACAGTTCAGCCGGTGAATACTGCATGCGGCAAGGGCATCCACGGCGAGAATCACATCTGGATGGGTCTGTTCTGCCGTTCCGCGCAGGATTTCCACTGCCTCCATGCCCGTCTGTGCCATAACGCCGGGAGCAAGGGCACTCGCTTCCCGGCCCTTCTTTCCGTAGGTGCGCACCAGATGGCGCGTAACGTTAAGCTGCTCCACCGTCTCCGGCCCGAGCGCATCCGGCGTGATGCCGCGGTTGCCGAGGCCGGCCACAAGAACGGATCCGCACGCTTCCGGCACCATTTCCATCAGACAGTGGGAAAACTCCTCCGCCGCTTTCCGGCTCTCCTCCTCGTCTGCCGTCAAAAGCAGCGGCGCTTCGATCGTCACATACGTCCCTTTCGGCTTTCCCATCATTTTTGCACCCTGCTCCGATGTGATTTTCACAATGGTTGTCTGAATTTCCGCCTTTCTTTTCTTCTTCTCAATCTCGACCCCGGAGATCTCCACATGGTCCCTCTCAAATTTTTCCTGATTCTCCATCGCCAGGTCTGTCCGCATCCTATACTTTCCTATCATACTTTTCTCCTTCTCCTGTATTTTTGTTGTAGTTTTTGCAATTTTTTCAAAAATATGTATTGACAAACCATGCGAAATATTATAGGATAATAAAGCATGTTTCAGTGGAGCGCCCGTGTCTGTTCCATTGAATAACATCCCTTAAATCACATTAATTTTAAAAATATTGGAGGTGTACAGTTTGGCTAACATTAAATCCGCAAAGAAAAGAATCCTGGTAAATCAGACAAAGGCAGACCGCAACAAAGCAATCCGTTCTGCAGTTAAGACTTCTATGAAAAAAGTAGATGCTGCTGTTGCTGCAAACGATAAAGAGGCTGCTGCTGCTGCATTAGTAAATGCGATCTCTACCATCGACAAGGCTGCTTCTAAAGGCGTTTATCATAAAAACAACGCTGCCAGAAAAGTATCCAATCTGAGCAAAGCTGTAAACTCAATCGCATAATAAAGATATAAAACAAAGAGAACTTAGTCATACCGTCATGTGGCTGGGTTCTTTTTTTATGCTTACCAAAAGAGTGCGCCGCGACAGATCTTTTGATAAACACAGAACAAGGCGTATCGGCCAGTTTTCCTGTACCGGTACGCCTTGTTCTTTTTATAGCAATCCCCGAAAATAATGCAAAAAATTCAGCACCGCAGAGCGTGAATTACTGCGTCACAGATTTTCGTCGTACCCCGGTACGCCTTCAAATCTGTTCCTTGCAATTCGCGCTCTGCAGCACTGCCTTTTTTGCATTATTTTCGGGTCTTGCTATAGAAAACTCTGCTCTTACGCCGCCCTGCTGTATTTCGTAATCAGCAGCTCCACGCTCAGCAGATCGGAAATTTTTCCCGTCTTCACGTCCTCTTCCATCTGCACGCAGTCATTGACCGCCGCTTTTAATTCCTCCGCCGCATACTGGCGCGACATGGGAATATAGTTCCGCACAACGAAGCTCTGCAGTCCCGTCCGTTTTGCGATCGTCGCCTGATCGCAGTGCTCTGCCAGCAGCTCTTTGACCTGCAGCAGCAGATTGAACTGGCGTGCCAGCAGAAAGAGAATCCGCATCGGCGGCTCCTTTAAAGCCAGCAGATCCTGATACAGATCGAGCGCTTTCCGCTGCTTCTTCTCCGTTACCGCGCGGATCATCTCGAAAATCCGGTTCGTAATCTGCGTTGTGCAGACTGCCTCGATATCCGCCCGTGTGATCACATCTCTTCCCATCGTATAGCTGAGCAGTTTTTCCAGCTCCTGCGAGATATTTCCCATATCCGTGCCCGTCTTTTCCAGAAAATCTTCCATATCCTGGCGTGTGATCTTTTTTCCCTCTTTTTTCATCATGCCGAGTACCCAGGTCATCAGCGTCTTTTCGTCCTGACGAGCAAATTCCACTGCTCTTCCCTGCTTCTGCACCGCCTTGTACATACGGTTCCGCTTATCGACTTCCTCCTCCACGAAGATCAGCACCAGATAATCCGGCAGGGATCCCATGTAGTCTGCCAGCGCGTCGGCTTTGTTTTTGAAAAATCCTGTATTTTCCAGCAGAATCACACGGCGGTCCGCAAAAAACGGCATCGTCTCCGCAAGGTCAATCACTTTGGGAATCTCGGTTCCTTTTCCCTCAAAGCGGGAGAAATTCATCGTGTCGTCCTCCGGCAGCAGTGCGTTTTTCAGCTTGTTTTTATACTGATGCTTCAGATAGGCTTCTTCTCCGTAGAGCAGGTAGGCCTGCTTAAAATTCTGCGTTTTGATATCTTCTAAAATGCTTTTCATTCCATCCTCTTTCTTTCGTTCCGGCAGAAGCACGTTCGCGCAGTGCCGCAGCAGCCGGAGCTTTTGACCATTCAGGAGACGGGAAATTCCACATCCGACCGGTATCCGTGAACCGCCAGGCGGTCACGCTTCAGCTGTACTGTCACGGCTCCATCCACCGGTGTTCCGTAGATATGGCTTTTGCAGGCACGAAGCCGCTCCAGCAGCTCCCGGTGCGGATGGCCGTACCGTCCCGGCCACGCGCAGGAAATCAGGCTGATCTGCGGCTGTATGCGGTTCAGAAATGCCTCGCTCGTTGAATTTCTCGAGCCGTGGTGCGCCACCTTTAAAATCTGGCACCGCTCTGCCGCCCCCAGGACCTCTTCTTCTCCGCTTCCCTCCAGATCTCCCGTCAGAAGTGCGCGGCAGGCACCGCAGGAAAGCTGTAATACAACACTTCCGGCGTTTTCCTCTCCCGTATAGTCTTCGCCCGCTCCCGGATGAAGCACCGATACGGTGAGTTCTCCTGCACGGATCTCGTCTCCCTTTTTTAGATATTCTACCATAATTCCCGCTTTTTGTGCGGCTAAAATAAAAGGATTTTCTTTTTCGCTTCCTTTCATCCACACAGGCAGGAACAGATGGCGGATGCGAAGCGCCGTTTTCTGCTCCCCGATCAGCTCCAGCAGTTCGAGGATTCCGTTCGTGTGATCTGCGTCCGGGTGCGTGACAACAACGGCATCAAGAGCGGCAATGCCGCGCTGTTTCAGATACGGGAGAATCCTTTTTTCCCCGATCGCAGACGCACTGCTGCTCCCGCCGTCATTCAGCATCAGAAAACGGCCACTCTCCACCACCAGCGCATCGCCCTGGCCGACGTCCAGCGCTGTAATGGAAAACGTTTCCCGGGGACGGTAAAAAAGCAGAACACAGGCAAAAAACATGGTAATACCAAAGAGCATCCGCTCCCGCCTTCGTGCCTGCGCACCTTTTCGTTTTGCCCCATCCGGATTCATCTCCCGTTTTCGTTTTCGCACATACAGTATCACCAGCAGACCGGTCAGAATGATTCCATATCCTGCCATCTGCCATTTTTCCGGCTGACCGCAGATCCACACATTTCCCGGAATCTGTGCGACCGCCGCTGTCATCTGCCGCAGAAGTGTGAGCAGGAACCGCGCCGGAAGCAGAACAACACTTCCCGCTTTCACGCTTGCCAGTCCCGCCAGAAGCCCCGCAGCCCCCGTCAGCAGCACCGCCGTCATGACAGCTCCTGCAAACAGATTCGGCAGAAACGCAAAGAGCGGAATCTCATAAAAATACCACGCCTGCAGCGGGATCATGACAAGCTGCAGGGAAAGGTACACCATCGCAGCCTCTTTCCCTTTCGCCGCAAGTTTTTCCAGCCCCGTTTTTTCCCCGCGTCTCTTCCGTTCCGCCTTCTCCCCCGCCAGAACCGGATAAACCCCGGAAATGGCTGTTACTGCTCCAAACGAAAGCCAGAACCCGCTCTGCTCCAGATACGAGGGATTTTCCGCCAGCATCAGAATTGCCGCAAGAGAGAGCGCACTTAAGGAATCATACGTCCTTCCCACTGCGACAGCTCCCATCCGCACTGCAAACATCACCACTGCACGCACGGTCGCCGTTCCGCTGCCGGTAAACATGCCATACAGCACCATCCCGGCGGCCGCTGCCAGAGACGCGGGAGTTTTCGGCAGATGCAGCGCCATCAGCAGCCGTCGGAGTGCCATGCCGAGCAGCATCAGATGCATGCCAGAAACGGAAATCAGGTGCAGCAGACCGCTCTGCTGATACGCCAGATACGTCTCCTCCGTGAGTTCCGACCGTTCCCCGAGCAGCATCGCAGAAAGCACACCTGCCTCCTCCTCCGGCATCATTTCTTTTAAAACGGCACAGCACCGCTCCCGCTCCAGCCGGAGCGCTTCGCCGAGATTCCACCGCCCGACATCCACAACTTCCTCCCGCTCCGAAATCACGTAAAACGCACAGCCTTTTCCCTCATAATATGTTTTCTCATCAAACATCCCCGGATTGCGCGGGCTTTCCGGCTTTTTTACAGTTCCGTACACCCGCACAGCGGCTCCGACCGGCAGATCTCCCCGCTTTGCGAGCAGATAAATTTTCCCTTTGCTTCCCTCCCCGCGCAGCACATACCCGTTATTGCTGCTCTTTTTCTCATACGTTTCAATTGTCCCTGCAATCCACACCTTCCTGCCCTGCTGCGCTTTGTTTTCGTATTTGGGGTCAGAAAAAGGCGTGCCAAGAGGCACGCCCGCAATCCGCAGCAGCACAAGCACCAGCATGAATCCAAGACACGCCAGGCACATGGGCCGTTTTCTCATGTATCTTTTTCCTCCAGATAAGACAGGTCTTCCTCGTAGAACTGATTGAGTTTCATCGTTTCACGGAAGGTTACATCGCTCTCTCCGTTGATGGAAAACTGCACCTTATCCACCTTACAGTTCGCCGTGATGGAATCCACCACCGCATAAATCGGAATCTGCTCCGCCACACTCGAAAGCGCAGAATCCTTAAAAGATTTGTCAAAATTCACATAGGCAATCCGATCGGATGTCGTGACACTTAAGACATTCATCGTATCCGGCAGCACTGCATAGTGGCCGTCTTCTTTCGGTCCCTTCATCAGCTGCTCCACCACGACACGCTCCAGCGGAATGTTCGTGCTGTACGGCACCCGCCGCGTCTCCTTCACAAGATGATCGCCTGCTTCATTTGCAAAATACAGTGTCAGCGTCGCATACTGATACTGATAAATTTCCCTTCCGGAATTTTCCAGAAAGCTGTCCGCCGTCATCGTTCCGATCTCGCGTCCTTTGGAATCCTTTAACGGATCCCCGTCGATCAGAAGCGTCACGCGCTCCACCTCCGGAACCTGCACAAAGGTACGCACCAGTCCTGCACGCACCAAAACCTCCTGCGGCCGCGCAAGCTCTCCGTACTCTCCGCTTAAGTTCAGCGTAAGGAGCCCGTTCTCCAGCGTATACGTCTTGATGGAAATCCCATTGGAAAGAAGTGCCTGGTTTCCGTCCTTGGCAGGTTTCTCCTGCAGCGCGTCAACCAGCTCCTTGATCAGTTTCTGATCCGTTCCTTCTTTTGGTTCATACGGCTCCTGCACCAGTGTTGTGCCGGTTTTGTCCAGGCAGTACAGGTGATACGCCGATTCCTTCTGGCTCTTCTGCCACTGCCCGCAGCCGCTAAGAAGCAGCACGCCGGCCAGCAGTACGCCAAGTATCCGTTTCATGTGCGCCACCTCCTACATCACGTAATTCAGAGGAATCCGCACGGAAAATGTCGTTCCCTCGTTTTCTTTGCTGTATACACGGATCGCTCCCCGGTGCATGACAATCGCGCTCCGCGCAATCGCAAGGCCAAGGCCGGTTCCGCCGATTTCCCGCGAGTGGGACTTGTCCACGCGGTAGAAACGCTCGAAGATATGCGCAATCGACTCCTCCGGGATGCCGATGCCGGAGTCTGCCACCGTCACGTAGAAATATTTGTGATCCGCATTTAAGGATACACGCACCCATCCATTCTCGTTGTTGTACTTGATGCCGTTTTCGATCAGGTTCGAGAACGCCAGCGAGAGCTTCGTCGCATCCACCTCCGCATTGACCGGGCGGAAGCTGTCGAGAATGAGCTCCACATTTTTCTGTGCGGCAATCGGATGAAGCCGCTTCAGCAGCTGCTCTAACAGCTCGTTGATATTGACCTGGGTGATATTGAGGTCTGCCACCTTTTTATCCATCTTGACCAGTGACAAAAGGTCGGTAATAATCTGGTTTTCGCGGTCGATCTCCGAGGTAATATCCTGCATGAACTCCTGATAAAGTTCCACCGGAACGCCCTCCTGCCCGTTCAGCGAATCCGCCAGAACCTTCATGGACGCAAGCGGCGTCTTTAACTCATGCGAGACGTTCGAAACAAATTCCTGGCGGGAATCGTCGAGCGTGCGGACGCGGGTCAGCATCTTGTTGAATGCGTCCGTGATCAGCTCTGTCTCGAGGTAATCCGGAACAGAAATGCTTTCGTCGAGATAGCCGTCGGTGATGTCCTCGATGGAACGGGTGACCTTCTGGAACGGCTTCATCAGAATGCCCGCGAGCAGATAGCCAAAAACCAGCACGAGAAGCGCAATGATCGAAAGAATCGTCATTCCCTTCGTCTCCAGAATTTTCATATTCGCACGGATCTCATCCGTCGAAATGCTGACGAGCATAACGCCGAGCGTCTCCTTCGTCTCGGTATTCTGAATCCGCACCGTCATTTCCAGATAGCTGTTTTTCCGGTCGTACTGGCTCGTCTCCTTGCCCTGAAAGCTCTGGATGACCTCCTGCGAGATAATCGTCTTTCCGCGGTCCATATCGTACGTATCTTTGATGACGCGGAAATCCTGGTCAATAATCAGGATTCTGCCGCCGTAGATATTCGTCAGCATACTGAGCTGTCCGTTGATGACATCCGATCCAGGATCTTCCATGTAATTCTGCTGGATGAGCTGGTTGCAGATAATATCGCACTGATTTTTTACGGTAATGCTGCGCACCGATACCGCACGGTCCTCATAGCTGTTTACGATGCTCTTCTCAAGGATCACACACGGTACAATGCCGATGATCACAAGAATCACCGTGATGCGGAAGCGCAGACTCCGCAGAAACTTCCATTTTTCTTTGATTTTAAGCCTGGAAATAGTAACCAACTCCCCACTTTGTGTGAACGTACTTCGGTTCACTTGGATTTTTCTCGATCTTTTCGCGCAGACGGCGGATATGTACATCTACGGTGCGCACGTCGCCCGGGTACTCATAGCCCCAGACAATGTTCAGCAGGTTCTCTCTGCTGTACACCTTGTTCGGATTGAAGACGAGAAGCTCGAGCACGTCGAACTCCTTCGCAGTCAGATTGATCTCGCGGTCTCCGATGAAGACTCTTCTGCCCTCGCAGTCGATCCGCAGGTCTTTCACCTGTACGACTTTTGCTTTCTCTTCTTTTGGCTCCTGGCGGGCCGCACGGCGCATGATGGCCTTGATGCGTGCTTTTACTTCCAGAATGTTGAACGGCTTTGTGATGTAATCATCTGCGCCGTATTCCAGTCCCAGGATTTTGTCCATGTCCTCGCCCTTTGCGGTCAACATGACGATCGGAACGTTGGAAAATTCACGGATCTGCTGGCAGACGGACAATCCGTCCAGCTTTGGCAGCATCAGATCCAGAAGGATCATATCGTATTCTTTTTCTTTTGCCATGGAGAGTGCTTCCTCGCCGTCGTATGCGCAGTCAACCTCCATGCCGTCCTGCTCCAGGCTGAAGCGGATTCCTTTTACGATCAGTTTTTCATCATCAACTACAAGAACTTTCTTTGCCATTTCTTCTCCTTCTTGTTCTAAACCTCGATAGAACCCCTTATCTTTTCAAACATCTTTTCCTTGATGCCCTCAATGTTCATAATCTCCTCAACCGAACCAAACGGGCCGTTTGCTTCGCGGTAGGCGATGATGGCATCCGCACGGCTCTCTCCGATGCCGGAGAGTGTCATCAGTTCTTCTTTTCCGGCCGTGTTCAGGTTGACTTTGCCGGAACCGGAAGCCTGCTCCGTGCCGCCCGTATTCTGCTGCAGCGTTTCCGTGCTTTCCATGTTTTCTGCCTCCTCGCGCGTCCAGACGGTGATCTGCTCTCCGTCTTCGATTTTCCGTGCAAGATTGAGGATTTTTTCTTCAGCATCCGGCAGAAATCCGCCTGCCGCTTCCACAGCCTGCACTACGCGGCTTCCGCCCGGCAGCGTGTAGACACCGGGGGAAGCGACCGCACCGCAGATATAAACCTGCACCGTTTCTTCCGGTGCTGCCTCCTGTGCCTCACGTTTTTCCGGAATGCCTGTGGTTTCTCCGGCGCTTTTTTCGGAAACCGTCTGCTCCTCATCCACTTCCTTCTGATTCCCGAAAACGGTTTCCGCCGTGCTCCCGCCTGTGCTATCTGACAGTTTGTATTCTGTATCCCTGTGGTTGCATCCGCAGAGCAAAAAAACCAGCATCGCCGCCAGTATTTTTGCATGTTTTCTGCCTCTGTTCTGCTGTTTTTTCAATTTCATGCTGTGTACTCCCTTCCGCTTCGCATCTGACGCGCAAGGGTCCCTTGTGTACGCATAACTACGTTTCTATTGTATCGAAGAAACCATAAAAATACAAGTAGAAATCTTAATCGTTATTCCCACTGAAACACTACAATTCCCACAACTGCCACTGCCATGCCGAGCAGCTTGCGCACGGTGAAATCCGTTTTTTCCATACCGAAAAGGCCGAACAGTTCAATCAGCCACGCCGCTGCGAGCTGGGAAATGACGATCAGCATCGCCGCCTTCGCCGGGCCGAGCCCTGCCATACTCCAGATAACCGTGATCGTGATAAACGCGCCAATTGCCCCGCCGAGCAGCAGATACCACGGCTTTACGCGGAACAGATCCCCGATCGGCTCCCTCCCGGTGATGCACCATGCCGCAAGACAGACGGCAAACGCACTAATCTGCACCCAGCCGGCCGCCAGCCATGTACTCGTCTGTTTCGTCACCTCTGTGTTGAAAACGCCCTGAATACTCATCAGTGCGCCGGAAAGCAGCGCTGTTAAAATTCCCGCCATTGATTCTTCCTCCTGCTGTTTTTTTATGTACTCTCGGAGTCTTTCTGCGCTTGATTTTACGAGAAGATTTTTTGTCAGTTGTGCCCAAATTTCTGAGGCGTACGCGGTGCGTACGTTGATGAAATTTGGGTGCAGCTGGCGGAAAATCGGCCGTAAAAGCAAGTGCAGAAAGGCCCCGAGAGTACATTTTATACTATTCCTTTTTTCCCCGTTTTTATACAGAACCGAGGGACAGCAGGAAAACAGCCGCCCGGTCTCCTGCATAGGAAACCAGACGGCTGTCTATTTCACATTACTGTAATGCTTTCTCCAGTTTTTCAATCATCTCATCGATGTCATCTTTCGTAATCACAAGCGGCGGTACCATACGAAGAACGTCGCTTCCGGCGGAAATCACAAGAAGTCCGTTCTCAATCGCGCGGTTGATGACTTCTCCGACCGGACGGCCCGTTACGACAAGGCCCTGCATAAAGCCTTTTCCACGGCGTGCTGCGAGGCAGTCATATTTTTCCACCAGTTCGTCCAGCTTTTTCTCCAGATACGGAGCCGTCTCTGCTACATGCTCTACGACATGCTGTTTCTCATAGCATTCAAATACAGCATTGACAGCCGCGCAGGCCAGCGGGTTTCCGCCGTATGTCGTTCCGTGGTCTCCCGGAACGAGCGAATGCTCTGCCGTCTTTTTATTCAGCACGAAGGCGCCGACCGGAACGCCGCAGCCAAGTGCTTTTGCACACGTCATGACATCCGGCTGTACGCCGTAATCCTGCCATGCGAACAGTTTTCCCGTTCTTCCCATACCGCACTGGATCTCGTCGAGAATCAGCAGGATGTCGTGCTCGTCACACAGATCGCGCACGCCCTGTAAAAATTCTTTCGTTGCCGGATAGATACCGCCCTCGCCCTGTACAGTCTCCATGATGATCGCACATGTCTTGTCGGTAATCTGTGCCTTTACGCTCTCCAGATCATTAAAATCCGCAAATTTAATGCCGCCGATCAGCGGTTTGAACGGATCCTGATAATGCGTATTTCCTGTTACAGAAAGCGCTCCAAGGCTTCTTCCATGGAAGGAATGGTTCATCGCGATGATCTCATGATCGTTGCTGCCGTCTTTTAAGTAAGCGTATTTTCTCGCTACTTTGATGGCTCCCTCGATCGACTCCGTACCGCTGTTCGTAAAGAATACTTTATCCATGCCGGATGCCTTCGCCAGCTTTTCTGCCGCGGAGCCCATCGGAACATTGTAGAACAGGTTGGAAACATGGATGACTTTGTCCACCTGGTCTTTCACTGCTTTTTTATAATCGTCATTGCTGTAGCCGAGCGCATATACCGCGATACCTGCCGCAAAGTCCAGATATGCTTTTCCGTCGGTGTCATACAGATGAACGCCCTCGCCGTGGTCGATCACGAGCGGGAACCGGTTATAGGTGTGGAGCACGTACTGCTCGGTCTGTTCCATATACTCATTCGTCTTCATGATTGAATTTCTCCTTGTTTTCCCCTAAAATAGCCGTACCAATTCCTTTGTTCGTAAAGATCTCAAGCAGCAGGCAGTGCGGGATTCTTCCGTCCATGATGTGGACTCTCGATACGCCGTTCTCGATCGCATCGATGCAGCCCTGCAGTTTTGGAATCATGCCGCCGCCGACATTTCCGTTTGTGATGAGATCTCTTGCTTCCTGTACGTGGAGCTCGGAAATCAGGCTCTCCGGATCCTTCGGATCTTTGTATACCCCCTCGATATCGGTCAGAAATGCCAGTTTTTCCGCATTTAACGCCTCTGCGATCGCGCAGGCTGCGTCGTCTGCATTGATGTTATAGGTATTGAAATCATCGTCCATGCCGACCGGGCAGACTACCGGCAGGAAATCGTTATCCAGAAGATCGTACAGCACTTTCGGATTTACATTTTTGATATTTCCAACGAAGCCGATGTCTTCTCCCTTGGACAGCTTCTTCTCTACATTTAAGAGTCCGCCGTCTTTTCCGCTGATGCCGACAGCATTAACTCCGAGTGACTGAATCATGGTGACAAGCTCTTTGTTGACCTTATTCAGCACCATCTCTGCCACTTCCATCGTATCGGCATCTGTTACACGAAGGCCGTTGACGAATTTCGGTTCCATGCCGACTTTTCCGACCCAGCGGCTGATTTCCTTTCCACCGCCGTGTACGATGATCGGTTTGAAGCCGACCAGTTTCAGAAGAACTACGTCCTGGATGACGTTTCTCTTTAACTCTTCATCCACCATTGCGCTTCCGCCGTATTTGATGACAATGATTTTGCGGTTGAACCGCTGAATATAAGGAAGTGCCTCGATCAGCACATTTGCTTTGTCCAGATACATCTGATTTACCATGATTTTTTCTCCTCTTATGCTCTTTTCCCGTGCCTGTTCCGGATCCGGTCAGGAACGATAATCTGCGTTGATTTTTACGTAATCGTAGGTCAGGTCGCAGCCCCATGCCGTTGCTGTCGCCTCTCCCATGTGGATGTCGGCGGTCGCAGTTACTTTCGGCTCGGAGAGGATCTTCGTTGCCTCCTCCTCGCTGTAGTCAACGGCAACACCTTTCGTGATAATCTGCAGTTTTCCGGCTGCGCTCTCAAAGTAGAGATCTACATTTTCCGGATCGAATTTTGCTCCGGAGTAACCCATCGCACAGAGGATTCTTCCCCAGTTGGCGTCATGGCCGAAGATTGCCGCTTTCGTCAGACTCGATGTGATGACGGATTTCGCCAGTGTCACGGCCTGCTCTTTGCTCTCGGCTCCCTGAATCGTCACTTCGAACAGTGCGGTTGCGCCCTCGCCGTCGCCTGCGATGTGCATCGCCTGTGTTTTATTGACTTCAAAGAGTGCTTCTTTGAAAATCTTGTAATCCTCGTTTTCTTCCGTAATTTCCGGGTTTCCGGCAAGACCGTTTGCCAGAAGGAGAACGGTATCGTTTGTGGAAGTATCACCGTCTACGGAAACCATGTTGTAGGTGTCCGGTACGACTTCGCTCAGTGCTTTCTGCAGCATCTCTTTCGAAATATTGGCATCGGTTGCCACAAAGCTCAGCATGGTGCACATATTCGGATGGATCATGCCGGAGCCCTTGCACATGCTGCCGATCGTTACGGTTTTTCCGCCGATTTCGATCTGAACAGCAACTTCCTTCGGCTCGGTGTCGGTTGTCATGATCGCCTGTGCTGCTGTAGCTGCGGCTTCTCTTGTAGCTGCAAGCTGCGGTTTCAGCATTTCCACGCCGGCTGCGATCTTATCGATCGGAATCTGTTTTCCGATAACACCGGTCGATGCAACGAGAACGGAGTCCTCTGGAATGGAAAGTGCAGCCGATGCTGCCTCTGCGGTTTTTCTGCAGTAGCCATAGCCCTCCTCGCCGGTGCATGCATTGGCGATTCCGCTGTTGCAGACGATTGCCTGTGCGGTTGGATGGTTGTATACAATCTCCTGGTCCCATTTGACCGGAGCTGCTTTTACGATGTTTGTAGTAAAGGTTCCTGCTGCTACGCACGGTACCTCGCTGTAGACAAGTGCCATATCCTTTACGCCCTGTTTTTTAATTCCTGCTGCGCCGCCTGCTGCCTGAAAACCTTTTGCAGCAGTGATGCCTCCTTCAATCTTTTTCATTCTTTTATCCTCACTTTTCGTAAATTCCGTCTGTTGTCTGCTTCTGTCTTTTTTACGGGAACATCGGCGGCATGCACAGGCCTTCATTTTCCGGCAGGCCGAACATCAGGTTCATATTCTGTACCGCCTGTCCTGCTGCGCCTTTGACCAGGTTGTCCATCGCACCCATCATGATGATTCGTTTCGTTCTCGGATCAATCTTGAAGTTGACATCCACATAGTTGCTTCCCTCGACCCATTTCGTCTGCGGGCAGACATCCTTATCGAGAACACGTACAAACTGCTCGTTGGCATAATACTTATCATAAACGGCTTTAACCTCTTCGTAAGTCACATCTTTTTTCAGGGATGCATATGCCGTTACGAGAATGCCGCGGTTCATCGGAACAAGATGCGGGGTGAAGTTCAGGGTGATCGGGTAGCCGGCTGCATAGGAAAGCTGCTCCTCGATCTCCGGTGTGTGGCGGTGGCCGGCAACGCCGTATGCCTTGATATTTTCATTAACCTCGCAGTAGAGGTTGTCCACTTTCGCTCCTCTTCCTGCTCCGGAAGTTCCGGATTTTGCATCGATGATGATGGTGTTGCCATCAATGAGATCTTCCTTTAATAAAGGATAAATCGAAAGAGTTGAGCAGGTCGGATAGCATCCCGGGTTTGCCACGATGCGCGCCTGTTTTACTTTCTCACGGTTGATCTCGCACAGTCCGTAAACTGCCTCGTCGATATACTGCGGGGATTTATGCTCGATCTTGTACCACTCTTCATACGTTTTTACATCTTTAATACGGAAATCGGCGCTCAGGTCGATGACCTTTACTTTCGAAAGAATTTCATCATTTACCAGGGAAGCACAGAGTCCCTGCGGAGTTGCTGTAAAAATGACGTCTACTTCCTTTGCAAGCTGCTCCATGTTGTCGTCCTTGCAGACATCGTCTACTAACTGAAACATATTCTGGTAAACCGACGCATATTTCTTATCGATATAGCTTCTGGAACCATACCATTTAATCTCCACATCTTTGTGTCCCAGGAGAATACGCACCAGCTCGCCTCCTGCATATCCTGTAGAACCGATAATTCCTGCTCTGATCATACCTTTTTCTCCTTTTTTCTTTCGCCCGTTTTCTTGTCTTGCCGGACATTTTTTCTTTTTTCTTTATGATAGCTCAATTATTTTCTTTTTTCAATGAAAAATCTTTGTTTTCTGCTGTCATATACTGTCGATTGCATAAGTATACACCTTGAATGTATATTATGCAAGTTTTTTTTGAATTTCTGAAAAAAAGCTTGCATAATCCTGTCGTATGATGTATATTTTAGTCATTGACGATGCACCGCGCATATTGGTGCACGAGAAATCCAAGGAGGATCTTACATTATGAAAGAAAAAGTTGTACTTGCCTATTCCGGCGGACTTGATACTACTGCCATTATTCCGTGGCTGAAAGAGACCTTTGACTACGAAGTAATCTGCTGCTGCATCGACTGCGGCCAGGGAAACGAGCTGGTTGGCCTCGATGAGAGAGCAAAACTTTCCGGCGCTTCCAAATTATATATCGAAAACGTTATCGACGAGTTCAGTGAAGACTTCATCATGCCGTGCGTAAAAGCAGGCGCTGTTTATGAGAACAAATACCTGCTCGGTACTTCCATGGCACGTCCGGTTATCGCAAAGAAACTCGTTGAGATCGCAAGAAAAGAAGGTGCTGTTGCCATCTGCCACGGCGCTACCGGTAAAGGAAATGACCAGATCCGTTTCGAGCTCGGCATCAAAGCCCTTGCTCCGGATATCAAAGTAATCGCTCCTTGGAGAATGACCGATGTATGGACCATGCAGTCCCGTGAAGACGAGCTGGCTTACTGTAAAGCACACGGCATCGACCTTCCGTTTGATGCAAACCACAGCTACAGCCGTGACCGTAACCTGTGGCACATCAGCCATGAGGGACTTGAGCTTGAGGATCCGGCGCAGGCTCCAAACTATGATGATATGTTAGTACTCAGCGTAACACCTGAGAAAGCTCCGGATAAAGAGACCGAAATCACCATGACATTTGAGGCAGGTGTTCCAAAGACCTTAAATGGAAAGGCAATGAAAGTTTCCGAGATCATCACAGAACTGAACAAGCTTGGCGGCGAGAACGGAATCGGCATTATCGATATCGTTGAGAACCGTGTTGTAGGTATGAAATCCCGTGGTGTTTATGAGACTCCTGGTGGAACAATCCTTATGGAAGCACATGAACAGCTTGAGGAACTGATCCTTGATCGTGAAACTCTGGAAACCAAGAAGAAACTTGGCAGCCAGCTGGCTCAGGTTGTTTACGAAGGAAAATGGTTCACACCACTTCGTGAGGCAATCCAGGCATTCGTAGAGTCCACACAGAAATATGTAACTGGTGAAGTAAAATTCAAACTTTACAAAGGCAACATCATCAAAGCCGGAACCACTTCTCCATACAGCCTTTACAATGAATCTCTTGCGTCCTTCACAACAGGTGATATGTACGATCACCATGATGCAGACGGATTCATCACTCTGTTCGGTCTGCCGCTGAAAGTTCGTGCAATGAAGCTTGCAGAAGTAGAAAGTCAGAAACAGACCAACGACTGATCTTCATAAAATAAGCAAAAAATATCTCCGGAAGTTCTTAATCCTCCCGGAGATGTTTTTTTGCAGCTTTTTTGTTTTATGTAAACCAATTATTTTCCAGCGCTTATTTTATTTAGCAACCAGCGCTCATTAAAAATTTTCTCAACTAATTTTTACCTTCTTCTGCTCCAGCCTCTCAGACACCCATTCCTTAAACAATGTATAAATTACAGACACCAACGGA
>OGQX01002081.1_pt1 | contig 16146 bp, 10 predicted proteins | sample 1553291 | NCBI WGS metagenome assembly OGQX01 (sample SAMEA2580030, study PRJEB22360) | human gut metagenome | biome: human gut; feature: human-associated habitat; material: faeces | place: Denmark | collected 2008/2010
CAATCTGTTCGCGCATTTCGACTTGGCTTCCGTGGCCCGCGAGCCGGCCTCCGCTTTGGATAGCGAGAAGCGGCATCTGCTGGCGATCGCGGCCGCGTTGAGCTTCTCCCCCGCTGCGATCGTCGCCGACGAGCCGACCAAGGGCTTGGACGAGGTGGCGTCGGCGCGCGTGGCGAAGGCCCTGTTCAGCTATGACAAGCAAGTGGTGTTCGCCACGCATGACACGGATCTGATCGTCCGTCCGGAATATGCGATCGGCCGCGTGCTCGTTGTCGACGACCATCGTGTGGTGTTCGACGGCGTGCCTCGTGAGGCGGTCGATTTTTACACGGATTTGGTTCGTTCGAAGTATGAGGCGGCGAAGGGCGACAGGGCGTAGAAGAGATTTCGGACTCGGCAGTCCGTTCAGCCGATCAGTTCGTTGACGGTGTCGATCACCACGTACACGTTATGCCGGAAATCGTCCGGTTCGGGCAGTAGTGAGATGGCCAGATAGCCGTTGGAGGTCATGTCGAAGAAGTAGCCGGGCTGTCCAGATACGCCGTGGCGTTCGATCATGTGCAGCACCAGCTCGTTCTCGTCGAGCACGCTGGGCACGCGCAGCAGTACGTTCCATCCGCCTTCGGCACGCAATACGCTGACGAGACCTTGCTCGTCCGCGTCGAGCATGGCATGCAGTGCTTTGAGATTGCCGCGCACACGTTCCTGCACGCGCGCGGTCTGCGATGGCGCCGCTTCAAGCAGTGCGGGAATTTGTTTTGCGACGATCTCGCTCATGGGCAGATAGTCGTCGGCGATCACGTCGAGACGACGCTTGGCTTCCGCCACGTCTTCTGCCGGTCCGGACACTTGGATCCAGCCGACTTTGGCATGCGGTGCGGCGAGCATTTTCGAAAAACCGTCCAACGCGAATGTGAGCGCGCCACGCTCCCCCGCGAGTCGTGCGTTGCCTTCGAATGGTTCCAAATCGTAATCGTAGAACACTTCGTCGGCGATGATGGCCACATCGTGGTCCCGGCACAGGCGGACGATCGCCTCGCGTTCCGACGGTTTGACGTACGAACCGGTCGGATTGTTGGGGTTGATGAGCACCAACGCGCGGATGCGATTGCCGGCCGGGCCTTCCAGCGCGGTTTTCAGTTCGGCCACGTCGATGTACCAGGAGCCGTCGAATCGTTGTTGGTATTCGATCATGTCGACGCATTCGAGGCGTGCGATCGATTCGATGAGCGGATAGCCGGGTTTCGGTGCGAGCACGGCGTCACCGGCATCACACAGCAGTTTGATAAGCCACGAGTAGGCTTCGGAAGTTGAACTGAGGATGTACAGGTCGTCCGGCGAGCAATGGCCGATTTCCTGCATGTCAAGGAACGCGGCCAGCGCCTCACGCGCGTAGCGTTGGCCGCGCGGGTCGGCGGAGTAGATGTCCGGAACAAGATCCGGAGCCAGCGCGTGCCGTGTCGGATTGGAGTCGTTGAGCTTGCCGAGCGGTCTGCCGGCTGTTTTGGCGGTGGCTTCCGCCTTGGCGATGGGATTGGGCTCACTGATGTCGACTCTTGAGGAAAAACGCATGCTCTCCACCCTACTCCATGGACTGCCGTCTTCCATCTGCGGCACATGGAACAACGAAAAAGGCCGTCCGACGAATCGGACGGCCTTGTGACAACCTAATCGGTCAACACATCACTTCTGCTTGGTGCTCGCGTAGTATGCGGCGCCGATGATGCCGGCCTCGTTGTGCAGCTTGGCTGCGACGATCGGGGTCTTGATGTCGATGTACGGCAGGAACTTCTCGGAGACGCGGGACACGCCACCGCCGACGACGAACAGCTGCGGGTCGAAGTAGAACTCCATGAGGGAGTAGTACTTGGTCAGGCGCTTCGCCCACTTCTTGTAGCCCATGTCGAGCTTCTCGCGGATGGAGGATGCGGCGTACTTCTCCGCGTCACCCTTGCCCTTGAGCAGTTCCAGATGGCCGAGCTCGGTGTTCGGAATGAGCTCGCCGTTGAAAATCAGCGCGGTGCCGATGCCGGTGCCCAGCGTGGTGGCGATGACGAGGCCATCCTGGCCCTTCGCGGCGCCGAACTGCTGCTCGGCAAGACCGGCGGCGTCAGCGTCGTTCACCACGGTGACCGGACGGCCGCAAGCTTCGGAGAACACTTCGGTGACGTCCACGCCGACCCAGGACTGGTCCAGGTTGGCCATGTAGCCAAGCTTCTCGCCCACATGAATCGGAGCCGGGAAGGCGATGCCGACCGGAGCGGACTCCGGAACCTCGAAATGCTCGAGCTGCTGGCGAACGATTTCGCCGACGGCCTTCGGAGTGGACACCTCCGGGGTGAGGATCTTCAGACGCGGTTCGGCGAACTCGCCCTTCTCGAGGTTAACCGGGGCGGCCTTAATTCCGGAGCCACCAATGTCAACGCCGAATGCCTGTGCAGTCTCAATCATCTTCAACCTCTCTATCAAGGTATGTTATGGGTGTATTCGAACCGGTACGTGTTATGGTAACTCGCAACATGCCCAAAATCGCGCGCGACATGCACAAATGGTGAGAACGATTGCACAAATTGTAATACTTAACCGAGTAAATATTTCATCGCCTGTTTTGCAAACGATTCGTCCCACGTCGGTAGAGGCTCCGACGTGGGACGAATCGTCAATCGCGTGATCGCCGCGCGTTGGGAAACGCGTGGGCCACGGTGTTACTTCAGCGGCGGCATCGGCTGCCATTCCGGATCATGCAGCAGCTTGCGCGAATCCCACCATCCCTTGGCGATCTGAACGATGCCGGTCTTGAAATGCTCGCGGTCCACCATCGTCAGTCGAATCACTTCCTTGACCGCGGTCAGCACCGTACCCAGGCCGAACAACAGCGGACGGTAATCGCCGTACGTCATGAAGTATCGGGCCATGTAGCCGCGGTTGCGCATGATGTGGTAGCGGTTCATGTCGGAAGTGGAGTTGAGCTGGCGCACGCCGGCGATGTCCCAATTGCCGATCTCGCGCGTACGGCGCAGCACCACGTCGGGCACGACGATCGGATTGGTGACCTTGCTGGCACGATAGCCGTACATCGTGTCGTCCCAATAGATGAAGAAACGCGGGTCGGGCAGACCGATCTTCTCGACGATGTTGCGGCGGAACAGGCCGCCTTCGAAGCACAACGTGTCCATCACGCGATAGCCAGCCGGGCCGAACGCAGCCGGTGCGATCGGGTTCGGAATGCCGAGCGGGACGATGAAATCGTACTGCCAGTAGAACGGACCGCCATCATAGTCGTAGCGGCTTCCCTGAATCACGTCGTGCCGATCGGTCCACTTGGCCAAGCGCTCGATGCCTTCCGGCATGACGGCGACGTCGTCGTCCATGACCCAGAACCATTCGGCACCCAGCTCGTACGCCTTCTTCACGCCTGCGGAGAAACCGCCCGCGCCTCCGAGGTTGTCGGTCTGCGGCGCGTAGACCACACGGTTCTCGTTGCCGGACAGGTCGGCCACGGTGGTACCCCACTGCGCGGTGAGCTTGGCGCTGAATTCTTCGACCATGCCATGGGTCTTGTCACTGTGCTCGTTGTCCACGACGATGATGCGCCACGGGGCGACGGTAAGCTTCTCGATGGATTCGAACAGGGTGGCGAGCAGCTGCTGGCGCTTGTAGGTCACCACGACGATAGCCAGCTTTTCGATGGTCTTCTTCGCAACTTGCTTTTCAGTCATACGTTCCATTCTTGCACCGGCCCTCAACCACACATCGGCCATGTTCGATATGGAGCCGAGCACGGGCATAATCCGCGACAAATATGGACAGAACCTTGCACGGCACGAACTTGTTTGCCATAATGAACCGCGTATGCAGGGGAATCCGTATGACGGATTGAGATGGGCGTGGACGTCCGAACCCTTTGAACCTGATGGTTGACACCAGCGTAGGGAGGCATGGCCATATGGCTGATGTGATTTCCGTAACCAATTCCGATTCCGCGTTCGACGCTTCGAAGGGCGTCACGCGAACCAATCTTCCCCCATTCGCGCAGCGGCTGCGCAAAGCCGCCGACCTCGTATGGGAGGAAGGCTACAGGCAGCCGTTCATCCGCGAACTGGGCGAAGGCACTCTGCCGCGCGAGAAGTTCGCGTTCTATCTGCTGCAGGATTTCCGTTATCTCAACGACTACGCCAGAGTGCATGCTTTGGGACTGGCCAAAACAGACGATCCTGAGATCATGGCGTTCATGCTCAACGTGCAGAACGGCGCGTTGAATGTGGAGTCGACCGTGCACCGCACGTATCTGGCCAGCTACGGCATCACCGACGAGCAGATGAACAACGTGCGCCAGTCGGCGTTCGCCCGCGCGTACACGTCGAACATCCTTTCCATCGCCTATGGCAAGGACATCCTCGACATTCTCGTGGCCGTGCTCCCCTGCGCTTGGGTGTACGCGGATTACGGATATCGTCTTGCCCATGAATTCGCCGACACGCTTGATGCGAACCAGTACAAGAGCTGGGTGGACATGTACAAGACCGACGAGTTCTGGCAGGGTTCGGCTTGGCTGATCGAGCATATCGAGAAACTCGCCGCCGAGGTGAGCGAGGAACGCAAGCAGGAGCTGGTCGATATTTTTGTGACCGGCGTTGAGAACGAGTACATGTTCTGGTCCAGCGCGTACGACATGCAGTACACGTGGAAGCCCGAATGGGATCAGGAGAGCTGATTCTCCGGCACGCTCTCTTCCGATTGTTTATTTCCATATGAAGCGGCCCGCCTTCCGATTGGTTTCGGAAGGCGGGCCGCTTCATATAACGTTCGGATCGCTATTCGCGCACGAGACGAATGTGCTCCACGTCGTCACGCTGGGAACGACGGTAGAGCACGAAACGGTTGCCGATGACCTGCACGAGTTCCGCGCCAAGCTGTTCGGCGAGACCTTCGCCGGCCTCCTTGGCGGTCAGACCGGAACCGTCGAGCACGGAGCATTTGACGAGCTCGCGCTTCTCGATGGTCTCGTCCGCCTGTTTGACGGCGTTTTCGCTCAGATCGTTCTTGCCGACCTGGATGAGCGGATTGAGTTTGGTGGCCAGGCCGCGCAGCTGCTTGACCTGCTTTTTGGTAAGTGCCATATGTGTTCCATTCCTATCTACAAATACCCGCTCAAGCCTAGCGTGAGGACGGTATTTGCCCATCCGCCCGCAACGCACCGGTCATAACAGCACGCCCGGCACGACCAGTGCGACGAGATAGACGAGCACCACGATCGCCACGGTCACGTCCATGCCGGTGACGCGCATGACACGCCAATGCGTGCGCGTCGCACCTTCCTCATAGCAGCGCGCGTCCAAGGCGAGGCTCAGGTTGTCGGCGTGGCGGATGGCTGCGGCGAAGACCGGCACGACGACCGCCACCATCGCTTTGATGCGTACTACGAACGAACCTGTTTCGACGCTGCCACCGCGCGCCGACTGCGCGTCGATGATCGCTTTCGTTTCCATGCCAAGCGTCGGCAGGAAACGCAGGGCGAGGCTCATCACCAATGCCGTCTCCTGCGTGTGCAGGCCGAATCTGGCGAACGGTGACAGCAATGATTCGAACGCGTCGGTCATGGCGGTCGGTGTGGTGGAGGCAAGGAACATCGCTCCGATGACGATGACCACGGCGAACCGACATGCGTAGAGTATGGCGATGCGGATGCCGTCATCGGTGATGGGAATCGGCCCGAGGCTCGCCACCGTGGTGCCGGTGCGCACGAAGAAGATGTTCAGCAGGCCGCAGAAAACGAACAATGCCAGGAACACACGCACGGAAGCGGCCAATCGGCCTACATTGATGCGTCCGGCCGCGGCGATCACGCCGGTGAACACCACGGCAAGCAGCAATTGCCAGAATGAGCCGATGGCGAACGCGGAGAACATGAGCGCCAATGCGGACAACATGCCCACGCGCGGATCGAGGCGTTCCAACAGGGTCCGCCGCTCCCCCACGGTCGCGGTGTCCGAGCCGGCGGCGTCCACGGATGGTTCCGTATCCGGTTCCGCTTCGCAGGTGGCTTTCACTGTGGATTCCGTGGATTCCTTAGAGTCCGCACGTTTCGCCGGCTTGCCCAACATGATGGTACGGTCGGCAAGCTCGTCCACTTCATCCTGCGAATGCGAGATGAGCAGTATGGTCACGCCGCGTGATTTGAGCTCGTGGATGAGCCCGTGCACGCGTGCGGCGGCCTCCTCGTCAAGACCTGCGGTCGGCTCGTCCAGAATCAACGCTTTCGGCTCGCATGCGATCACGCCGGCGATCGCCCCCAGACGCTGCTGGCCGCCCGACAGGTCGAACGGCGAACGGTCTCGCAGATGTTCGATATGCAGCAGCCGCATGGCCTGCATGGCGCGTTCCATCGCCTCGGACGTATCCAATCCCAGGTTGGAAGGCCCGTATGCGACGTCTTCGGCCACGGTGTCGGCGAACAGCTGCCGTTCCGGATGCTGCATGACGTAGCCGACCGTACGGCGCAGCCTCGTACGGTTTTTGCGATTGAGGGGCTTCGTTCCGCCGTTCGCCTTCGCAGTGGCCACGGCGATGCCGTCGATGACGATCGAGCCTGTCGTGGGTTTCTCCAACGCGCACAGCATGCGCGCCAATGTGGTTTTGCCGGCGCCATTGCGTCCCATCAACGCCACTGTCTCGCCTTTGCCGATGCTGAACGACAGGTGGTTGAACACGTCACGTTCGGCGTCCACGTAACGATACGATATGTCGCGTGCTTCGATGAGCGTTTCGGCGGGCTCATCATCAATGCGTTTCGGCAGGCCCACCGATTGAACCGGCATCCGAAGCCGCTCGTCGGCGGGGCCATCGCCTACGATGTGGCCTGCTTCCAGCTGAATCACACGGTCGGCATGTTCCAACTCGTCCGCATGGTGCGTGACGAGAATGATGGTGGTGCCGCGGTCCTGCAGTTCGTCCAGCACCCGCATGATGTCGGCGCGCCCTTGCGGGTCGAGCATGGCGGTCGGCTCGTCGAGCACGAGCACATCGGAATCCATCGCCAGCATGCCGGCGATGGCGATGCGTTGTTGTTGGCCGCCGCTCATGCGCGTCGGATCGGAAGCGCGATAGTCGCTCATATCCACGGCGTCCAGCGAACCGGAGATGCGCAGGCCGATCTCATCATGCTCAATCGCAAGATTCTCCGGTCCGAACGCCACGTCGTCTTCGGTGACGGTGGTGACGATTTGGTCTTCGGGATGCTGGAACACCGCGCCTATGCCGCAACGGGCGGTTCGATACTCGTCGGCGTGCGCGCCGGACTCGTCGAACACCACATTGCCTGACAATACGACATATCCCTCATCGGGAGCCACCAGTCCGGCGATGACACGTGACAGCGTGGATTTGCCCGAACCGTTCGGTCCCGTCAGACAGATGCGTTCGCCACGGCGGATGTCAAGGCTCACACCGTCAAGCGCCCATGTCGCGCCGCCATCATAGGTGAATCGCACATCGCGTAGCGTTATGATCGGCGCATTGGTCGTAACCATAAAATCTTCCTTCACCAGCACTGTATGGAATTCTCGGGGAAAACAAGACGGAGGAACCCTCCGGTGGATGCGGACGGTCCCTCCATGTTCATTTCAATGGGAAACAAACGAAGCTCAACGGTTCAGCAGGTTGGAGATCGGCTTGTAGATCAAGAACGTGACCACGCCGTGGATGGTGAACTTCAACGCGTTGAATGGCAGGAGCGCCGGCACTATAAGCGCCACGACCTGCGCGGTGGTCATGTGCGCGTAGAACGGCGTGACGATGATGTTGCCGACGATGGCGACGGCGAGCGCCACGACAGCGCCGACGATGATGCCGATCAGCGCGCCCTTGCACGTCTTGTTCTTTTTGTAGATGAGCGATGCCGGCACGGACAGGGCCAATGCCACGAGCACGGCCATCAGGGTGCCCCATGGGTTGGTGAACAGGTGCGGCACGAAGCCGAGCACGCTGACGATGACGGCTGCGGCCGGTCCGAACGCGAAGCCCGCGACGAGGCAGACGATGCCGGATGGGTCGTATTTGAGCCACTGCACGCCTGGGATGATCGGGAATTCGATGAAGCTGACGGCCATGGACAGCGCCACGAACAGCGCGTACATGGCGATGCGTTTGGTGGACCAGCGGCCGGAGTCGGCGACGCCTGTGGAGTGCGCGTTGTCCGGACGGGTCATCGGCTTGTCTGCGGCCTGATCAGCTGCGGTATTGGAGGTATTGCTAGGAGAGGATACACTCATGTTGAGCTCCGTTTCTTCCATCCGGACTGTAACCGTTGGCCCCGGATTCTCACCGGATCAGCCGCTTTCGCGGGTCGCGGGCTTCGGTATGGGGCCATTATGAATGCCGGTCGTGCCGTTACCGCCAGTAAGGATTTTCACCTTCCCTGAAACTTGCTTGTCCATATATACGCCCGCCATGCGATATGCGCAACCTGCGTTCCGTTTTCGTCTTGCGATTCGGAACGCAGTCTGCGCACGCCGCGACAGCGGGCATGTTATGACAGCAGGCCGAGCAGATCGTCCTTGCTGAGCGTGCCGACGCCGCCGGATGCGGTGCCGTCGGTGAATTGGCGCGCCAGCTCGTTTTTCTTTTCCTGCAGTTTCAGGATGCGTTCCTCGATGGTGTCTTTGGCCACGATCTGGTATACGTTCACGTCCTGGGTTTGGCCGATACGGTGCGCGCGGTCGGTTGCCTGGTTCTGCGCGGCGGCGTTCCACCATGGGTCGGCGTGCACCACCACGGACGCGCCCACGAGGTTCAGGCCCGTGTTGCCGGCTTTGAGCGAGATGAGGAATACGGGCACGTCATTGCCGTTGAATTCGTCGACCAGTTCCACACGGCGTTTCTTCGGCGTCTCGCCGGTGATGGTGTAGTATTCCACGCCTTGTTCGGCGAGTCTGGTACCGATGAGTTCGAGGAACGAGGTGAATTGCGAGAACACGAGGACCTTTTTGCCTTCGTCCATGCATGTGGCCACGAGTTCGACGATGGCGTCGAGTTTGGCGGAGGCGTTCTTCGCGTCGGCGTATACGAGTCTTGGATCGCAGCAGATTTCGCGCAGCAAGGTGAATTCGGCGAGGATGCGGATCTTCTTGGTGTTGAAGTCGGCGTCCGACGCCTTGGTGAGCGTGGCGCGTAGCCGCTGTTCGTGTGCGGCGTACAGTTTGCGCTGCTCTCCTTCCAGTTTGACGGTGAGCACGTTCTCGAATTTGTCGGGCAGGTCGGTGAGCACGTCTTTTTTCAGACGGCGTTTGATGAACAGTCCCACCAATGCCTGCAGTTTGTCGGCCATGACGGAATGTTCCGGACCGGGAGCCATGATCGGCTGCTCGTATTTTTCGCGGAATTTCGTATAGGTGCCGAGCAGTCCGGGCATGAGGAAGTCGAAAATGCTCCACAGTTCGCTCAACCGGTTTTCGATTGGCGTGCCGGTCAGAGCGAAGCGATGGTCGGCCGTGACCTGTTTGACCGATTTGGCCACCTTTGTGGCATGGTTTTTGATGTATTGCGCCTCGTCGAGCGCCATCAGCGCGAAATGGCAGGCTGCGTAATCGTCCACGTCGCGACGCAGCAGATCGTAGGAGGTGATCACCACGTCGGTGCCGTCGTACGTCGTGGCGCCATTCGTCGTAGCACCGTCGTTCTCCTGCGATTGCGCGGCCACCGTCGCGATGGCCTTGCGTCGCTGCGCTTTCGTACCGGCGACGACTTCCACCGTCAGATCGCCCGCGAATTTCTCGCATTCCGCGGCCCAGTTGTAGACGAGCGATGCCGGGCAGACGATGAGTGACGGACCGTTTCCTTTGCGCGCTTCGATGAGCGAGAGCAGCTGCACGGATTTGCCGAGGCCCATCTCGTCGGCGAGGATGCCGCCGAAGCCCTTGTCCCACAGGGTGGACAGCCATTGGAAGCCCTCCACCTGGTATGGGCGGAGCACGGTTTTGAGCCGTTCGGGCACTTCGTAGCGTTTCGGATCGACGATCTTCACATCGTTGACATAGTCCACGAACGAGGCGCTTTTGCCTTCGTCGTCCACTTGGGAGTCCAGCAGGAACGCTTGGTATCCGGGGATTTTGATGATGCCGGAGTCGAGCTGTTTTTCACTCAGGTCGAGGTCCGTGGACACTTGGTCGAGCTCATGCAGGTCGGCTTCCTTCAAATCCACGAACGTGCCGTTTTTGAGCCGATGGTAGCGGCGTTTTCTGCGGTAGGAGTCAAGCAGCGCGCCGACTTCGTTCATCGGCACCTCGTCGGCGATCGGTGAGATTTCAACGAGGTTCGAGTCGATGGACAAGCCGACCTTCACCGATGGCGGGTTGGGCTGCATCATGCCATCGAATGCCGCCGTGGAGAAGACCTGGCCCACCGATTTGAGGATCTGCACGCCGTCGGTGAGCATGAGCAGGATAGCCTGCTCGTCCTCTTCTTTGACGCGTGCCACGTCGATGGAGCTCCATGTAGGGCACAGCTGACGTACCACCTGCACGGCGAACGATTCCCGTGACAGGTCGCGTTTGACCTGCGAGGCTCTTGAACGTGAATCGGGGTTGATCACGCCGCGCAGCTCCTTGGCGGTGGGCACCAGTTGGAAGGTGAAGTCGCCGTATTTCGCCACCGCTTCGCAGGTGATGCCGTACAAATCGCGGTCCAGATAGAATTCGATCCGGCATTCGGTTCCCACCGCTTCGGTCACTTCCTGCGGAATGTCGAATCCGATGCCCGCTTCGGTGAGTTTCGGCACGATGGTTCGGGCGAACATGGGCCAGTCGTTTTCGGCGATGAACACGCCGTCCGGATCGTCGGAACACAGGTCAGGCAGCACCTGTAATGCCGGGCGCAGTTTATCGGTGCAGCGGAAGAGCCCGTCGATGCCTATCCTGTTCGTCGCCGTGGAATCGTCGGGACGTTCGCGGCTGAAAATGTAGAAGCCGTTGCGTCCGTTGATGACATCGGAGATGCTTTGGTTCGATGTGATGCGCACGCCCGACGCGGTGCCCTCATGCACGTAGGACGCCTTGAACGTGAAGGTGGGGTCGCCTTCGACAATGTCAAGGCCGAACGGTTCGCCTCCTTCGTTGGCCATGTGGATGCGGCTTGGCCCGGATTTCTTGGTGCGTTGGAAATCTTCGATAAGCAATCGTCTCAGCCCGTCACCGTCCGACGTGCGCAGGAAACTGCGGGCCTTCGACTCGTGTTCCTTGTATTCGTCCTGTGTCACGGCGTGGAACAGGTCGAGCAGGTCGCATGCCTCCCAATCGGTGAGGACGAGTTCACGGTCGATGCGTACCGCTTCGCCGTAATAGTATCCGTTTTGCAGTTGGGCCGCCGTTCTGGATGCGATCACCTGCTGTAGGAAGCGGTATAGCTTCAGCGAGAAGGGGTCGAGCATGTCCGGAGTGTGGGTGAACGCGAGTTTTTTGCCATATGACTCGTATGTTCCCGTCCGCATGTCGGCCACGAATCTTGAGATGTTTTTGAGCGCATAGTCGGCGTCGCCGCATCCGATGCGCAGGGACAGGCGCAGGGCGTCATGGCCGGTGATCAGCGTGGGCTCGAGGTACACGCTTCCCGGTTTGACGTCGACCGGCGCGCTTGATTTGCGTTTCGGTTTGGCGGCTCCCTGTCCGGAGGCGCCACGTTGTTCCTCGATCAATCGGCTTTTCGCGTTGATGATTCGTTTCAGCACGTCGAGTTGGGCGTTCTCGCCGGCGTTGTTGCTTTTCGCATCGAGGGAGCGCATGTAGTCGGCGAGGGCCCGGGGTGTTGCGGCTGCGGCGTGGAATCCCCGGAATCGTTCCGGCTGTTGCAGGAACAGCAGCAGCATGGCGGCTACGTGCTTGCACATGCCGGTGTACCGGCGGCTGGTGGAGGAAGCCGAGTCGTCATCATCGTTGACGTGGCCGTACGTGCTGCCGGAGCCGAAATCGTCGTAGTCGTCGACGTAATCGTAGTCGTCGTCATCGTCGAAGCTGCGGTATTTCGGACTGTTGTGGTAGTCGAAGGTCCGGTAGGAACCGTAGCCGCGCTGCGAACCGCTGAATGCCGGACAGGAGCAGTAGCGTGCCAGAAACAGCTCGTCGGCGAAATCAAGCGTGGCTTGCACTTCGTAACGGCTGGAGGGTGAGGTGGTGCCCCGTATGGTGGCATACAGGGTGATGCGGTTGGATGCGGTGTCGTTCAGGCAATGCAGGTCCTCCATTTTGGAACGCCATTGGTTGGCGATGCCGCGGGCGTGCTGCAGTACCGGCTGGCTGCATTCGCTGCGCAGCTCGTCGGAAAGCCATGCCAGAGTGTCCGCCACCTGAACCCCCATCGTTCGTACGTTTGTTCTCATGCAACCATACCAGCGCGATGGAACAGCAAAAGCCGCGGCCCGATCCGGACCGCGGCATGTTATCGCCCGTGTTGCGTCAGCGGCAGCGTTTGGTCAGCGGCTGCCATGGGTCGAGTTCCACCGGCTCGGTTTCGAGCAGCGCTCGGGTGGCGTCGTCGAGGTATTCCTTGCGGATGATGATTTCGGTCACATAGCGGTCGAACCACTTGTCGGAGGCCACGTAGTAGCCGTCTTCGCCGTTGTCTTTGCCCCAGCTGTTCTCCACTTTCCAGCGGTTCGGCTTGCCTTGCTCGTCAAGGTTCACGCCGGTGAGGGTCATGGCATGGTTGCTTGGACTGTCGCCGTATTCGAGGCCGTGCGCCTTGTCGAAGTCGAAATCGGTGCCGAACAGCTGGTCCACGCGCACGCTGTCGCAGTCGAAATAGCCGGCCGCACGCAGCGAGAACTGGGTGCAGTCGCAGGCGAACCAGATCGGGTGTCCGGCGCTAATCTGGTCGACCGCGGCCTTTTTGAACACGTCGAGCGGCACGTTGACGAATTCCATATCCCCCGCTTCGGCCACATTGGCGGTGTAGCGGATGCGGTAACGCTTGTTGAACGGACGGGACGCCATCGGCACGTTGCACAACGTCACCAAATCGTCGACGTCCACCGGCACGTACTTCTTGTAGAATTCCATCGGCGTGATGCCGGTTTCGCGGATCTGTCTGCGCTCGTCCTTGCCGGTTTTCGGCTTGTCGGCCTCGTCTTCGCCGCTTTTCTTATCGTCCTTCTTGTCATCGTCGCTCACGCGGGCCAGGAAGTCGAACTTCTCCGGCGGCTCGCCCAACGAGATGGCGCACATGCGGTACACGGTGGACATGTCGTCGTCCTTGACCGCGCGCAGTTCATCGACCGTGGCGCCGGCTGCGTAACGTTCGCGCAGGTCGGCGGCGAACTGGCGCAGCCTGCTGTTGAGGTATTGTTTGAACGCGTCGGAGTCCTTGGAATTGGCGGATTCCGGGTAGGCGCTCTTCGGCACGAGACCATACTTGTCCACAAGGGCGGCGAACATCTGCCACCAACCGCCGTCATCGGCCGGCCCGTAGTTGATCTCCTGGAACAGGCGGCTGTCGGTCGGCTCGTCGAGCGTGGCGAACACGTTTTCGAGATACGTGTTGGATTTTTCCATCGCATCCCAGAAGAACAGGTAGGTTTCGGAGAATTCGAAATCGTCGAGTCCCCACTGGTGCATGAGCTCGTAACGCAGGGTGTTGAGGGATGCGAACATCCAGCAGCGGCCGGATCGGCGCTGGTTGGTGATGGACCCCTGTTTCAGTTCGATGGAGAAGTCGCGTGGCAGCGCGCGCTGGCCTTTGTAGTCGGTGGCGGCTTCGAGCACGCCCGAGGACACCGCGGCGTTGGCGGCCACAAGGTTGGCCCGGTCGGCGTTGAAGTCTTTGGCGTATTGTGCGAGACGTTCCGGTTTGATTGATGTGATGCTGTTGGTCATACGGCCGATTCTTGCCATACGTCTTGACGGATGCGAAATACTGGTTTCGGCATGCCGAAAAATCTGCCGTAAATAAGCGATTCGAATTCGTTCCGGGGATATTCTTGTACTACTTGAGGGGTTTTTAGGGTGAGGAGCGTATCATGCGTCGTCATGGTTCGATGATGGTTGTTTTGTCCGGATTGCTGGCTGCGAGTCTGGCCATCGGACTGCCGGTCGGTTCGGCGTATGCGGACGAGCCGACGGATGGCACCGGGGCCGGCACGTCCGCCACGGAGGTGTTGGATTCGTTGGAAGTCAAGGGCCGCGCGCCGAAAACCGGGTACAAGCGCACTCAATTCGGCAAGGCGTGGGCCGACGTGGACCACAACGGCTGCGACACCCGCAATGATATCCTCAACCGCGATCTGACCGGCGTGAGGCACAAGTGGCGTACGCACAATTGCGTGGTGAAGTCCGGAAAACTGCATGATCCATACACTGGCAAGGACATCAAGTTCAAGAAGGGCAAGAAGACTTCCACCGCGGCGCAGATCGACCATGTGGTGGCGTTGAGCGATGCGTGGCAGAAGGGCGCGCAGAAGCTCAGCGAGGAGCGCCGCACCGCATTGGCGAACGATCCGTACAATCTGCTGGCCGTGCAGGGGCGTGCCAACCAGAAGAAGTCCGATGGCGATGCGGCCACGTGGCTGCCGTCCAACAAGGGGTTCCGTTGCGAATACGTGGCACGTCAGATCGGCGTGAAGCACAAATATTCGCTGTGGGTCACGCAGGCCGAAAAGGAAGCCATGGCCAAGGTGCTGTCCTCCTGCCCGACGCAAACCGTGCCCGACTACACGGGGGTCAAGGATTCCACAGCCGAGAAGACCACCGAGTCCGAGCAGACCGAACAGACGCAAACCGAACAGACGCAAACCGAACAGTCAGCTGAGCAGGCCCAGCAGAATCAGCAAACGACACAGGCACCTGCGCCCGAACCCGCTCCGGCTCCGGCTCCCGCGCCCCAGCCAGCGCCACAGCAGGACGTCTACTACCAGAACTGCACCGCGGCACGAGCCGCTGGCGCCGCGCCTATCTACCAGGGCCAGCCGGGCTACCGTTCACAACTGGACCGCGACCATGACGGAGTCGCCTGCGAATAAATCCAATGCAGCGTCTCCGCCTTTCCGGTTGTAAGGCGTATGACGCTGAGGCATAGGAAAAGCGCCGGGTTATTCATCCGGCGCTTTTCCTATGCCTCAGCCTCTTTCCGTATTTCCGCGGTGCAGGCATGAGAACCGCTATAACCTGCGCAGCTGCGCGATATCATCGCGCAGCTGGTTGACGGTGTCCGTCAGTTCCCGCACATTGTGGCGCAACTGTTCCGTTTCCGATTCCGCCTCATCCGCACGCTTGTCGGTTTCGTCACGAACACGGTCGACGATCCATGAGGCCAGCGTCGCGGTGACGATGCCGATCAGGGCAACGCCGGTTATCATCAGTCCGATGGCGATGCATCTTCCCTGCCATGTCACCGGGGACAAATCGCCATAGCCGACAGTGGTGACGGTCACGAACGACCACCATATCGCCTCGCCGAAATCGGTGATGGAAGCGCCTGGAACCCCACGTTCCACATCCAATTCGGCAAGGGCGCCGATATACATCAGCAGTGTCACGCTGCAGCATGTGTACAGTGTGATACGTCCACGCACCGCCATGCCACCGGTACGGTTGAGCACGTTGAGCACCGCCACCAATCGCAGCAGCCTCAATGGTCTGAAGATGGGCAAGGCGATGGACACCAGCATCAGCAGATTCTCTTTGAACCAGGCTTTCTTATCCTTCGCCAGCAGAATCGAAACGACGTAGTCGACGATGAACGCCATCCAGATGATGTTGATCACCGTTTCGCACAATACGATATGCGTTCTCGCCAGCACTTCCCACGAATACGCGAAAAGAAACACCAACGCCAATGCGGTCATGAACCACTCGGTCATCCGCTGCCATTTGTCCAATGTCATATCTCCCGCCTTTCTCCCCATGGCTGCCATCATACGGGTTTGCCCGTTTTTGTGACGTATTCCGGGCGCGGTGCATGTGCCTTCAGACCAATAGACCTCCTCATGTGGTTCGTTTCAGAGTTCATCTCGGAGGCCGTCCGATTCGGACCATTCAGCCGACGACCGAAGGAGCGGATACCCACTTTTAATGAACGTCAGCCCTTGAGAGGCATGCGGTTGTCGAGCGATTGTCCGTTGGCGTAGCAGCGCACGTTGCCCAATGCGATGGCGATGATGCGCCG
>OGQX01002085.1_pt1 | contig 16098 bp, 16 predicted proteins | sample 1553291 | NCBI WGS metagenome assembly OGQX01 (sample SAMEA2580030, study PRJEB22360) | human gut metagenome | biome: human gut; feature: human-associated habitat; material: faeces | place: Denmark | collected 2008/2010
TTCTTTTTTGCTACAATCTTCTATCTATCACTCCATTTTTCGGAAGAACCAAAAAAATATCATCAACATGGGCAACCTGTCAAGCATCAGCGGTAACGCCACAGCTGACTTGACAATCACAGCCGCTACCGGACGCTTTCACCCAGTGTTTAAATTCGACAGCTTCGGATCGGTAGCGCTTAACAATATTCCCGACTTCCTCTCTGACAAAAGCGTGAACATGAATCTCTATGATCCACACATACGCCTCGACTTCAACAACTCGTTGCCTATTGCTGCCAGAGTGAGCGGACGCATGATCGCACGCGACGCACAAAACTATGCCATCGCCACAGTAGATATTCCTACCTTCACCGTACCCACCGGCAACAGCGTCATCGTGCTCCACAAACAGAACGAGACTGCGCCGCAAGGGCAGACCTATGTCACAGTGCCCGGACTTGGCAATCTGCTCAAGACCATTCCAGACCATATCGACTTTGTCGACATCAAGGCCGAAGCCGACAACTTGCAGAATGCAACAGTGAAGCTCGGACACAACTACGACATGGCAGAACAGTACTCATTCTCCACACCGCTTCAGCTCGACGCCGATGCCGCTATCGCCTACACCGACTCTATTGACGACCTCAACAAAACTGTCAAAAAGCTTAGCTTCAAGGAGAACACTGTTGGCGATCCGACTTCCATAAACGGTTCTCTGAAATTGGAGGCCGACATCACCAACCGCTTGCCGACATACCTCACCCTCACTGCATGGGGTACCAATCTGCAAGGCGACTCTATACCGCAGTCGCAACTGAGCGTGGTCGTGGACAAGACTGTGGATGCGGCTTCTGACACGCAAACGCCTGCCACTACACACTTGACAGTCACTGTCAAACCTCAGAGCAACAATGTGCTTCACAGCCTTGAGGGGCTGCAATTCCGCTTCCGGGCCGCAGCCAGCAACGGCAACAACGCCATCGTAGGCAAGACCATCAACGCCAAGAAACAAACCATCACCGTGAAGAACATCAAGCTCACGAAAACCGGAAAACTTGTTGGCAACTTCAACTAATCATCAATTCTGTTAAGAACATAAGACAACGAACATGAAACACCATATTATATCACTTTGCCAGCTACTCCTCGTCCTGGCTCTTGCGCCTGTGTCCGCCTATGCCCAAGGACTCCGCTCAGCTTACTTCACCGACGGCTATCTCTATCAGCATACCCTCAATCCTGCCAGAGGTAACGACCAAAACTATGTGGCCATCCCCGCACTGGGCAACATCAATGCCGAGGCCCACGGCAACTTCGGCTACGAGGATATCGTGCGCGACAACCCGCTCTACCCTACCGAAAGCGGCAAGAAGAAGACGTCCTTCATGAACCCTTATCTCAGCGACCCGCTCAAGGGCTTCAACAAAAGTTGGAACCGAGTGGGAGCAGATGCCAACATCACACTGCTCTCCGGCGGCTTCAAGGCATGGGGAGGATACAATACCGTGGAAATCAACGCCAAGTCTTCCTCAAACGTGAAACTGCCCTACGAGCTGTTCCGCTTTGCCATGGACGCAGGCAACGATACTTACAACATCGGTGATCTCTACGTCAACTCGCAGAACTACTTGGAGATTGCACTCGGACACAGCCGCAACATCAGCAGCCAATGGCGTGTGGGTGCCAAAGTGAAGCTGTTGTTGGGTGTTGCTGACGCAGACATTCAGATGAAAGACGTGACCGCAAACCTCACCGGCGATACGTGGACACTGCACGGCGACGCGCAGGCTCACATGTCGATGAAGGGCTGGAAATACAAAACAAAGGAAAAAGAATACAAAGCACAGGCTGGCTCCTACTCCTATATTAATGATGTCGATGTGGACGGAGCCGGCATCGGTGGCGTAGGACTCGCCGCCGACCTGGGAGCCGTCTTCCGCCCCGACAAATATTGGGAGGTGAGTGCCGCTTTGCTCGACCTGGGCTTTATCCACTGGAGCAACGACTGCTACGCCACCAACCGCGACAAAGACTTCACCTTTGACGGTTTTCACGACACCGGCATCAAAAGCAGCCAAGGCAACACCGCCGATGACCAATGGGATAAGTACAGCGACCAAATCGCACAATTCTACAACCTACAGGACGAAGGCGACAAGGGTGGCCGCACCACCATGCTCTCCGCGCGGATGAACATCGGCGTGCGCTATACATTGCCCAGCTATGAGAAGATACACTTCGGACTGCTCAGCGCCACACGCTTCTGCGGTAAGCACACCTGGACAGAAGGCCGCCTCAGCGCCAACTGGGAACCACTCAACTGGCTCGACGGCGGCGTGAACCTGGCCGCCAACACGTTCTCCACCAGCATGGGATGGATCATCAATGTCCATCCCAAGGGTTTCAACGTCTTCTTCGGCATGGACCACCTCATCGGTAAGGTCAGCAAAGAGATGATCCCGCTAAGCAGCAACGCCTCGCTGAGCATGGGCATGAACGTCACCTTCTGAAAATATCCGCCGCAACGCACCTTTATCTCTTTGTTTTTTCGTAACTTTGCACATATATTATTATTTTGTCGACAAAATACCGGTATAAACGCATGAATATAGAAAAAGTAATCACTGAGGCCACCATCAAGGCCGTCAAAGAGCTCTACGGACAGGATGTGCCCGAGAAAATGGTGCAACTGCAAAAGACCAAGGAAACTTTCGAGGGCAATCTCACCCTCGTGGTCTTCCCCTTCCTGAAGATTTCACATAAGAAACCTGAGGACACCGCTCAGCAGATCGGTGAGGTGCTCCAGCGCGACTGCGAGGCTGTGGCACGCTTCAACGTGGTCAAGGGTTTCCTCAACCTCGTCGTGGCACCCCAGGCTTGGGTGAGCCTGCTCAACGACATCAATGCCGACGCTAAGTTCGGCGAGAAGCAAGCTACTGCCGACAGCCCCCTCGTGATGGTTGAGTATTCATCGCCCAACACCAACAAGCCGCTACACCTCGGACACGTGCGCAACAACCTGCTCGGATGGAGCCTCTCCAAGATCATGGAGGCCAACGGCAACAAAGTCATCAAGACCAATATCGTCAACGACCGTGGCATACACATCATGAAGTCGATGCTCGCTTGGATCAAATGGGGCAACGGCGTCACACCCGAAACGGCCCACAAGAAGGGTGACCACCTCATTGGTGACTTCTACGTGCTCTTCGACAAACACTATAAAGAGCAGTGCAACGAACTGAAAGCGAAGTTCATCGCTGAGGGCATGGACGAGGAAAAGGCTGAGGAGAAAGCCAAGAACGAGGCACCGCTCATCGTGGAAGCCCATGAGATGCTCGTCAAATGGGAGGCCGGTGACCCCGAGATCCGCGCACTGTGGCAGAAGATGAACAGCTGGGTCTACGCGGGTTTCGACGAGACCTACAAGGCACTCGGCGTGAGCTTCGACAAGATCTATTACGAGTCAAACACCTATCTCGAGGGTAAGCGCAAGGTGGAGGAAGGCCTTAAGAAGGGACTCTTCTTCCGCAAGCCCGACAACAGCGTGTGGGCTGATCTCACCGACGAGGGACTCGACCAGAAACTGCTGCTCCGCGCCGACGGCACCAGCGTGTATATGACACAGGACATCGGCACCGCTGAGATGCGCTTCAACGACTACCCCATCGACAAGATGATCTATGTGGTGGGCAACGAGCAGAACTATCACTTCCAAGTACTCTCCATCCTCCTCGACCGTCTCGGCTTCAAGTGGGGCAAGGATCTCGTGCACTTCTCCTATGGTATGGTGGAGCTGCCCAACGGCAAGATGAAGAGCCGCGAAGGTACTGTCGTCGATGCCGACGACCTCATCGCCGAGATGATCGGCGACGCCCGCAAGACCAGCGACGAGCTCGGCAAGTTCAAGGACATGAGTGAGGAAGAGAAAAGCGAGATTGCACGCATCGTAGGTCTCGGCGCACTGAAATACTTCATCCTAAAGGTTGATGCCCGCAAGAACATGCTTTTCAACCCTGCCGAGAGCATCGACTTCAACGGCAACACGGGTCCGTTTATCCAGTACACCTACGCCCGTATCCGCTCAGTGATGCGCAAGGCCCAGGCCGACGGCATTCAGTTGCCCACAGCCCTGCCCGCCGACGCGCCGCTCAACGACAAGGAGATACAGCTCATCCAAAAGATGGACGCCTTCAAGGTGGCCGTCAAGGACGCCGGCGAAAACTACAACCCTGCCGGCATCGCCAACTACTGCTACGAGCTCACCAAGGACTTCAACCAGTTCTACCACGACTATAGCATCCTCAGCGCCGATACCGACGCCGAGAAGGTGACACGTCTCGTCCTCGCCGACAACGTGGCCAAGGTCATCAAGAACGGCATGGAACTCCTCGGAATAGAAGTGCCGGAAAGAATGTAAGATGAGTCCAGTCTTTAGACGAGAAGATGGATATGTTTTCAAAATCTTTTCAAATGAAGAGAAGAGAAAACATATCCATGTTTACAAAGCAGAAAATAGTGCTAAATTTTGGTTGGAACCTTCTGTAGAGCTAGCTTCTAATGAAGGCTTTTCTAACAAGGAAATACGAAAAATATTATCAATAATCAATATCTATGCCAATCAGTTTAGGAAGCAATACCAAGACCACGTCGGTCTCTGTCTTGATGATTAATTCTCAAGGCATCATGATATCGGTATTGGGTAACGACTATTTTCTTTCTTACAATCGCGTACCTTGGATGAAAGATGCTACGATACGCGACGTTCTCAATGTGAGAATGGAAGGAAGGGATGCCATCGCTTGGCCTGACCTGGATGTTGATTTGGAAATAGACAGTCTGAAACATCCCGAGCGCTATCCTTTGGTGATGAAGCGCGGATCCTTTGATTACATAGAACCGAATCATGAGTAACGAGCCAGTCTCTCCTCCCGACTATCGCCACGACACCGTGCTGCCCCTGCCTCCAGAGGTGAGAGCAGACGCGTGGGCTGTGGACGCTGCCTGTCCCGGAAACCCCGGACCGATGGAATATCAGTGCATCGACCTGGCCACAGGGGCGCGGGTCTTCCACTTCGGACCCGTCCGTGGCACCAACAACATCGGCGAGTTCCTTGCCATCGTACACGCCCTGGCCCTCATGGACCAGCAGGGCATACACGACAAGGCCATCTACTCCGACTCGTACAACGCCATCCTGTGGGTGCGCAACAAACACTGCAAGACCAAACTCCTACGCGATGACTCCACTGCCAAAGCCTACGAGCTCGTAGCCCGCGCCGAGCGATGGCTCGCCACCCACCATGCTTCCGTCCCTATCATCAAATGGGAAACCAAGAAATGGGGCGAGATTCCCGCCGACTTCGGCAACAAAAAGAAATAGTATTCTGTACATATAGAATTCCACATCCCTGACGTGGCTTCTTCTTTTCATTTTCATAGAAGAAGCCACGTCTTTTCTTTTTAACCCTTGAAAGTAATTACTCCCCTCTCCTTGGAGAGGGGCACGGGGGTGAGGCTACTTCACCTTTGAAGAGGGACACGAGGGTGAGGCTACTTTGCACTCTTTGCACCTTTTGTGCAGAACGTGAGAAAAAAGATGGTCGTTAGGCATACACCTTCACGAAAAAACACTTATCTTTGCCAATGAAGCCATAGAAGTGATTCTTTGGCAAAAAAGATCAGTCAATAACTAAAGACCCTACGACTATGATGCAAGAATTGATAGACACGCTCAACGATAAGCAGGCCTCTCTCGTCATCCTGCATGAAGGAAAGATCCACTCCTTCGGTGGTCACGGCGTGCGCCACCTATATAATCTGATGAATGAAAAACCCGAACTCTTCCTCGAAGCCAAGCTCGCTGTCAAAGCCGTGGGACGTTCCGCCGCCAAGATGATGGCCGACGGGGGCATCACGGAGGTGTGGGCTGAGTATATCAGCCAGCAAGCCTACGACCTGCTGCGCGATGCCGGTGTGGTGGTGAAATACGACCATAAAGTCGACCATGCCACCTTCCTCGACATCTGGCGTAAGCTCGGCGAAGAAGCAGCATGAGGCACAAACCAGCATTTTCGCCATATGTACGCTCACCACGCTTCTACAACACGGGAGCGTGGGCGATGTCATGACAGAAAGCGGAATCCTTCAGTTTAACACCCTGGCAATACAGATTTGATGAAGAAGAGCTCTTGACTATATTAAGGGCTTGACTGCTCATATGGCTTCAGCTAAGCAAGCTAACGAATCCAAGAGCACCCTTTACAAGCCGTCGGGGAAGTTGGCAATCCCTTATAAAAAAAGAGATTAACACGAAGGGAAGTACAGTGGCAGATGCCGCGTGCCTTCCTTTGTCAGTTTTCCACCCTCCACAAACTTGGTGAGCCATTGATTCGCCTTGTAGTCGCTAAGGCCGAACTCGGAGCGCATCGCTCGGCGTGTGATGTAGCGGTGGGCGGAAAGATATTCTGAGACCTTTGCCCACAACGTTTCCTCCGTGTACTTAGCAGAAAGCGTAGTGTAGTCCGACTTGGTGAAACGGACGTTGCGCTGCACCTCCTTCAAGAATTTTTTCTCGGGTTTGAAGTTGATGTTGCGCAGATAGATGTCCTTGCCCGTCAACTTCCCGTTTGGTTTCTTCGACGGTGGAGTATTGCTCACGGCAAGGGACAGATAACCTATCTCCGGCAGATAGAAACGGCTGCCAGAGGACAGCTCGCGCTTGGCGATGTGGCAGATCTCCGACATTACCGCCTTCACGTCGGAGGCGGTGACGGAGCATGCCTCCTCTATGGCTCTTGCCAGCTCTTCGGCCGTCATTGCCGGAATGTTCCTCAACTGTATGAATGGACGGCTCTCGCCCGTACCTTGTGAGTTCTCTATGCTATGTACCTCGTATTTAATTTCCATATCAGTTTGTTGTTCAGTACAAAGTTAAACAATAATTCCGAAACAGCGAAATGATGATTCAATAAAAGCACAAAAAAGAATCTGTGACGACCGTCACGCGATTATGCGACGGTCGTTCTGTAATTACATGACGGACGTTGAATTATTATGTGACGGTCGGCACGCAATATAATACCAACCATTAAGCCCCACAGACTGGCAGCTGAAATGCAGCCCGTCTGTGGGGCTTGCCTCTTTATATGTGTTGATCCACTCGCTTAGTTCTTGGACTGTTATCAGCCGTCTTCAAAATTTTTGTTTGCCTAACAGAAAGTCGTAGATGTCGTTCAAATAGCATCGCTTTGGAATATATTTATGTGTCTTGACACAGATTTGTACGGCAAAGATAGTGCAAAAGAGCGACATGTCAAAGAAAAAAGACAGTTTTCTCTTTTCGTTGTATGTCCAAGTACTGCCATCTTATGAAAAGATAGTGCAAAAGAGCGACATCACTATGGCTGAGACAAGAGGCAAGAACAAGAATCTCATTGAAGCCGGCAATCCCCGCCTTCTGAGAAAGCCCGTCAAACAGGGCAAGGAGTATAGTCTGTATCTGGAGTACCAGATGGGCTATAACCACGACACCGGCACATCCATCCGCAAAAAGGAAACGCTTTCGCTTTATGTCTTGGCAAGTCCAAGGACAGTCGGCGAGCGCCAAAAGGTAAAGGAGACCATTGAGTTGGCGAAGAAGATTCGCTTCGAGCGGGAGCAGGAGTTTTTAGAGAACAAGGAGGGCTACCGCTTAAAAAAGGACAAGACGCTGAACTTCCTCGACTTCTATCAGGCTTACATCGAGAACTACACCAAGAAAGACTTGCGGATGGTGCGTATCGCATATAACCGGTTTGTTGATTTCCTGAACGTCTATCATCCGCTGATGGCTGAGTATATCAAGCCCGATGTCATCACGCACGACATGATGGTGAAGTTTGCCGACTATCTTCAGACGCGCAGTGTCGGCGAGGGTGCCAAGAGCATACTGCAACGGTTCAAGAAGGTCGTCCGCTTCTGTGTCTCACAGGGACTGATGGCAAAGGATCCCTGTGAAGGTGTCAAGTGCATCGTTGACGACCAGGTGCTGAAGAAGGATATTCTCTCGCAGAAGGAGATTCAACGGCTCATAGAGACTCATTATCCAAGAGAGAAAGAAAATGTCTGCAACGCTTTCATCTTTTGTCTCTATACGGGCATGCGTTTCTGTGATGTCAAAGACCTGCGGTATGGCAGCATCGACTATGCCAACAGCCTGCTGACGCTTGTTGGCAAGCCCGAGGATTCCAACAAAGGGAAGGAGAACCTCATCTTTGACCTCCCGTCTTATGAGAGCTGTTGTAAGTCGGTGAGGCAGTGGGTGAAGCGTGCCGGCATAGACAAGCATATCAGCTGGCACTGCGCCCGCCATTCCTTCGCTGTCAACATCCTCAACAATGGAGCCAACATCAAAACCGTTGCCAGTCTGCTCGGCCATAGCGGCCTGAAACACACAGAGAAGTACACGCGTGCCGTCGACAAGCTGAAAGAGGATGCCATTAACAGTCTGCCGGAGCTGAAACTTTGATTTGCTCATTACGCAAGCATGACAAATAGCTGTATGAATTTAATGCTATTTGTCGTTCCATATCTACATTTTAGTAGAAAAACGGCTAATAACTTGCACAAATCAGAAACTATTCCTATATTTGCAAAAAAATATATGATGACTACAATTCAATTGAATGCCGAGTTAGCCAATCAAATAAAGCTGCTCTCTGGCAATACTGATTTGATGAAGAAAGCCCTTGACTACATGAAGAGCTTAACAGTTCATATGACCCCAGCTAAGCAAGCAAATGAATCTGAAAGGACAAAAGCTTTTTTGGATAGAGTCTGTGGCAAATGGGAAGACAGCCGAACGGCGGATGAGATAATTGCAGATATCTATGCTGCCAGAAAGAATAAAGACGATAATCAACTTGCAAATCTCTTCGACTAATGAAAACTCAGTATCTTCTTGACACGAATATAATAGTTTTCTTGCTGAGGGGGCAAATGGGTATACGTGATAGCATTGAGAGGATAGGTATTGACCAGTGCCACATATCTGAGATTACCTATGCTGAGCTTCTTTATGGAGCTGAATGCAGTTCTGATCCGGCAAAAAATACAGCTTTAGTGGACAGAGTACTTGAAGACATCAATATGATTCCCATTAGCAGTTCGCTAAAAGTATTTGCGAAGTGCAAGGCGCATCTAAGGAAAATCGGAAAAATCGTTGATGACGCTGATATCCTTATTGGCGCAACGGCCATTGATAACAAGTTTGTTATGGTTACAGAGAATATCAAGCACTTTGAGAACCTGCCTGGTATTACTCTTGAGAATTGGGTGAAAAGATAGAATTTGGGGTTAGAGTGTAGCTGGGTCAGCGACTGGGTCAGTACTGGGCCAGTTAAGTAGAGGCTGTTATAGCCTAATTGGGAATATATCATTGACTTATAATCGATTATCTGCGTCAATATCTGCGTCAATAACTGCATATTACCAGTGCTCAACTGTGTCGAAGCATTGTCGGTCTTTAAAACAATATCACACTCACATTCTTTATTTATTAGTATGTTATAGCCCATGCAAACCTACCTCGCACCCAAGAAGCGCCTGAGACCTTTGCTCGTTGCCTGCATCATATTCTTACTGGCTGTTCTCCTTGTCCTCTTTTGGTCGCCCAACCATTTGTTTCTGGTCATTGACATAGGAATCCCAATTATCATTGTGGCCTTGCTTGTAACATGGTGGCTGAGCCGCAAGCAACTGGACAGCCTTTACCTTATGATGAACAACGCTTATATCAGGTATAGGCAGGGCGTGGCATCACAGATGATAGACTACGACACGTTTGTAGTCTGTTCAAGGAGCATATTGTTCGTGATGAAGCAAATGCCATCGTGAGAAACTTGCAATATGACAGCGTCGGTGTGTTCCCGAGCTATGCAAGTAAAGATGATGTACCGAACAAGATCATAGCGTTTGCTGGTCAACACGTCCAACTGATTCTGAAACTGATGAGTGCACTGTCACACAATACCGGAAGCAGCTTCAACCGTGAGTTTGAGGTTGGCGGACGACGCAACCGCTGGGAAGACATCGATAGTTTGTCCGCCTTATGGTATGCTGCGTCAGCTTCCAAGGCTGGTAAGTTCGCTGAATCGCAGGTGTGGATAGACAAGGGACTGTACCGTCAGATTGAGGCCTTCAACCTCAAATGTGGCAAGCCCGTGCCGACCAAGCATGTCGTCAATGCCATCCTGCGGATATTCATGGATGAGCATAAGACAGAGATTCAGAAAGCAAAGAAGAGTACATGATAAAATTGTCTTCGCAATTCATAATAAATGTCTTTTCCATTAAGAAGAGTCACTATTTGCTGCATGGTAGACGCTTAAATAGACCTTCGAATTCAACTATAATTTTCATGCCGTTGATTATTAGACAGATAATATTGATAATCAAAAGTGGCTATCCGGGTGAACACTGGAAACCATAATATAAAGGATTACATGGAAGTGTATAATTTCATCCATGAACGTTATTCTGGAGATGTTCACGTGTATCCAGGGATTTTAGTAGGGGATAATGATTGCGGTTTTACTTCACAATTCTTTACTAACGAGGGTATTTCTGCCTTTTATACAATGTTGATAAGGAATCATCTTTTTAAAGAATTTCCACATAGGACGAACTCAACTTGTTCCGCAACCACCTTATACGGATACGTGATAGGTCCCCAAGGAGAAATTTACAAATGTTGGGAAGACGTTGGTTTCAAGGAAAAAGAGATCGGAAGTGTCTTGGATGGCAAAATCAGTAATAGATCACTATTTCTGCAATACATGTTGCATGGTACTTTTCGTGACAGCAATAGTTGCAAAACGTGCAGTTTACTTCCCATTTGTGACGGCGGATGTCCTCGGCACAGGATAGAAAATAGAACGAATGGTGGGAAATACAATCTTTGCAGTCATTTTAACCTCAACAATCAAACTTCTCTGAAAGAATTGTTGTACCTTTGTTACTGCGAAAAGAAAAATCAATTAGTAAAAATATAATATATGCTTAGATTAAAAATACATCGAGGTTGGGTTCTGCTCATTATGCTTCTAACAGTCACTTCACTGTCCTTTGCTCAGGGCACTACCAAGCTCACAGGGACGGTGACTGACGCGAATGGTGCGTTTTTACCATACGTCTCCGTGACAGCAAAGCAATCAGGAAGCGCAAAAGTAAGTGTTGGCATCACCGACGCTAAAGGCTATTATGAAATAACTATACCGCAGTGCGATTCTTTACACGTGACATATACCTATACGGGATTTGTGGAAAAGTCTTTCATTTTGCATTCAAAACAAGGTTCCTTGAAAAATGATGTTGTAATGACAGAGGACGTCAAGATGCTTGACGAGCTTGTCGTGAACGGCCATACCATGATTGCAGGTAAGGACAAATCAATGTACTTCCCGACCAAGGCGCAAAGGAAGAGTGCCAACACGGGTCAACGACTTCTCTACAACTTGATGATACCGGAGATAAATGTGGACCGCAAGACAGGCTCCGCCACTACACGTGACAAACGTTCGATAACGCAGTGCATTAATGGTGTGCAGGCTTCTGCAACAGAGATACACAATCTGCATCCAGATGATATCATTCGTGTGGATTATTATTCCTCACCGTCGGGTAAATTCGCAATGTATGACGCGGTGATAGACTTTGTCGTAAAAAAACACGACTACGGCGGGTATGTAGATCTTAAGACAGAAACCACCATGCTCACCCCAGAGGGTAACTATTCTGTGAATGCAAAGTACACACATAAGAATTGGGAATATCAAGTAATCGCGGGTACCGGATTCATCAATGACAACAAATCCGGAACTGAAACGACCGAGACTGTCAACTTGGAAGAACCTTTCGTCAAGACGTCATTCAACAGGAGCCACAAGGAAAAGTCGCAAAATGCATATGGTCTGGTATCGCTGAAATATTCTACAAAGAATATGGACTTTACCATACGTCCAGGGCTGTCATGGAATAGGACACCTAAACTGTATGATACAGACAGTATACATTATTCGCAGAATGCATTTCCTGACGGTCTCTCCACGACACGGGCCCATTCAAGAGGGGTGTCACCATACGTTAACAGCGAACTTAATTGGACCATCGGTAAGAAAAATTATCTTTATATAGGAACAAATTTAAGCTACTCTTACAGCAGATATAACAGAAATTATCAGGAGATGTCATTCAATTCCTCTCCTCTGACAACGCGTACGAATGAAGACAGCTATGACTTGTGGCTGTCACTTTACTATACCAGGATCATTCCAAAAGGATCTATCACATTGGGATTTGTCCCCCAAGTTGAATCCTATAATGACAGGTATCATGGTTCGACAGAAAATTCGCAGGAGCTAAAAAACACTTCATATTTCTGGAGAATCTGTGGTAGATATTCTTTTTCGGACAGACTGTCTGCCAGAGTTTATTTAGACATGAGGTATTATAAGTCTGTAGTAAATAACGTAAAAGAAAAGAAACTGTTGTTCCAGCCAAGACTAGATGTGACTTACAAAACAAGTGAATCCGGTCGGCTTGACTTTAATCTGCAGAGCGGATATACCGTTCCACCGATAAGTTGGAAAAGCAGCCTTTCTCAGAAAGTGAACTATTATGAGATCATACGTGGTAACGAAAATATTGAACATTTCGTAATATACCAACCCTCAATCTCATATACACAGTCTCTGAGTTTTGTCGACTTCAACATTGCTTTGATGGGATATAGTTCACCCAAGAGCATACAGGACGACTATTATGTTGAGAACAATATGCTTATCCATTCTTACAAGACTGGTGGCTCTCTTGATGGCTATTACTTTATGGCAACGCCTACATTTTATCTTTTAAACAGAAATATGCAGCTATCTCTGGCTATGACTTATGGACGGACAAAGACAAATGACGTATTCCGAAAGAAATTGAATATTTACGGGTATAACTTCAATTGGCTTTACATGATTAAGGAGTTCACCTTATCGGCTTACTATGCTCCCAAGTCAACATCGGTCAGTATGACAAGGTCAGGCTATTCATATGATGCGCCAACTTATGGCCTGTCTGCATCGTGGTCACACAACAACTGGTACTTTTCTGTTGATGCTAATAACTTTTTCGAGACAAGGCGGTATACCGAGACGCTATTGAATGCCTTGTGTTATACGCGAAGGAGCAATGCAGTGAACAGATCGTATTATCCTTCTATATCACTAAATGTCTCTTACAACATCAACTTCGGTCACAAGAAGGTCAACAGAAGCAATATAGATGTAGACAAAAAGGTTAAATCGGGAATTCTGAAACCAACAGAATGAATAGCTTTCCTATTGTATTCCAACACGATACCATGCTGTGTGGCGTGACATGCCTGCAGATGGTCTGCGAGTACTACAAAAGGAAGTATACAGGGAATTATCTGTCAAGCTTGTGCCATGCTACGGCGGAAGGAGTATCCCTGCTTGGCCTAAGGGAGACGGCCGTCCAACTTGGTTTCGACTGCGAGTGTGGTAGAATCAGTATTGACTGTATGGAGAGTCTGGACATGCCATGCATCCTCCACTGGAACCAAAATCACTTCGTCGTCCTCTACAAAGTCAAAAAGGGCAGGAAGTTCTATGTCGCTGACCCTGGAAAAGGCCTTGTAAAATATAATCGCAAGGTAACGAGCAACGACTCGGTAGAACTCCTTGTACCTTACAAATACCTTTATCTCTTTGATGAGCCCCGCACGGCACGCATCTCCGTGGAAGGGCAGGACAAGGATGCCATGCCCTGTATGTGTCGGATTAACTACTATAGCAGGAATTTGATTGTCGTGGAAGGTAAGCATTATTTTCGTGCCACGGCCTCCATCCGCTCTTCTGGCTTCAGCGCGCAGCCCGGACTGGATGTCTTTGCCCGCATCGTTGTCAGCGATAAAACCTTATGGCAGCAGGTATTCAGGTAGACCGTCTCTCACTGCCTTTGGCGCTATCCCACTTGCCGCGTCTTTAACTTCTTCAAGTCGATGCGGTTGAAATCGTAACAAAGTACTCAATGATGGGAAAAATTCCACCAAAAGGTGTAAGTTTCTCAAATTATATTCGTATTTTTGCCATGTCTTGCTGGTGATTCGTCTTCTTTTTTGCAGCACTAAGAGTTAGGTGAATTTTCCGATATGGCAAAATCCTGAGCAATATTTTGCTGCTTAGGAACTTATAAATAAATCTAAATTATAGTGCTGCGGAATTTAGAGTATATGGACAATAAAAGAAGCGAAACGAACAATATAACTTATAGTAAGCCAAAGTGTGTTAGCAGAATTATCGTTTTTTTGGTGATATGCTTGGTGGGCTCGATCTTAGTTACTGCACCTTTTATGGGCCTTTTCTTAAATAACGGGGACAACGCAGTCGCTTCCAAATTGGCACCAGATCTCATGGCTATGGCTTGCTCTGCATTCCTATTAGTCGCGTTGGCCATAGAGAATAAAATAGAAAAGCTTGACTTATGGATGTTGCGGCCATCGGCACTTCAAATGAAAGTGGTTTCGATTTCCATTCTCTTAGGTCTGCTTTGGCAACTTGCCATATATCTCATTTGTCAGTTGAGCAATACGGCCTATCCACATCCTACTGCGGAACCATCCCCACTGCTCATTTCTATTGTCTCGACAGGCCTGTTAGGTCCTTTCGCTGAGGAAATGCTGTTCAGAAAATGGCTCGTCAGCATGATGGAAAGAGGTGGCTTTAACCCCGTTGCTATCATTGTGTGCAGTTCCATCTTGTTTTTCTGCGCCCATCTTGGAGACTCTTTCTTAAGAGTTGACACGCTTGTCTTTGCAATACCTTTATGCTATCTGTTTATCAGATACCATGATGTGAGATATTGCTTCATCGCTCATGCCGTCTGTAATCTGGCAGGAATAGTTTTCCCTCTTATCATTCACTAAATCTTAAGTTCGTGGAAAATATTATTGCGTTGGTTGTTTGTTGCCTTTTAGGTGTAGAAGCAAAGGCAAAGGCACAAGTACAAGTACAGTTCAGGCTGTTAGACAGCCATACACGGCAACCTATTGAATTCGCATCGGTCTTCAATGCAAGAGGAACACTGCTGACGACTTCAGACTCCGAAGGTTATATTCGTTTTAAGGACAGTGTTCCTAAGTTTTCCGTATCCCATGTGGCCTACCTGAACAAAGATGTTGACACCGACACTTTGAAGGACAAGGTGTTGTACATGGATACCCGGGAGCAAGCGCTAAACGAGGTGTCAGTTGTCACGAAACGTCCTGAATACGTTGTGCTTGAGGCTTATTTCAGAGCACCGCAGTTCTATAACGGACAACTGGAGTATTATTATGATGGCGTGGCTTACTACTTTGTCAAACTTAAGAATGGTGAGGTAGACCATCGTACGCTTGCCGCAAGATATTTAGCTGACGACAGCATCAAGAAAGAAGAATGCAGGAATGGAAGTCTTTTATCATACGCACCTCCTTTTCCCGTTCCTGACTTCTATGGTGTTGGCAAAAACAAGGAAGCGATGAATCCGGCATTCTGGCGAACAGACACGCTCGCTGCAAAAGTGCTGTTCAGTTTCGACCATCTTTATCCTGACACTGTGAAGTCCTTGTCTCTTGGCAAATATAATCAGCAATTAAGAAGTTCCCACTCCAGCGAGGTTTATGCGCTTCGTCCTGATGGAATCATCTATACCGATATGGTCTCCAGCCGGTGGTCCCGACAGATGACGGTAACCATTAAGGACGTCCGCAAGATATATGACCAATGGGAAGAAGTGTACATCACTAAGGCTTCTTTCGCCGACAAGCAGGATGTGAAGAAGCTCAAGGACGAGAAGATTGGTATAGTGGATGTGGACCAGTTCATCGAGCAGTCCGCCATACCTCCGATCAGCAACAGCATCAGGGCCAAGCTGCCAACGATGACAGCCACAAAGCGCTAAGCCACCTGCTGTCCGCAGAATTATTCTGGCAATATGAGCAGCTGCCGATGCTCATAATCAAGTACCCATCTTTTTGGTTCATCCGACATTTCGAGTGATACGGCAATCATGAAGGGCGTAAAG
>OGQX01002087.1_pt1 | contig 16097 bp, 15 predicted proteins | sample 1553291 | NCBI WGS metagenome assembly OGQX01 (sample SAMEA2580030, study PRJEB22360) | human gut metagenome | biome: human gut; feature: human-associated habitat; material: faeces | place: Denmark | collected 2008/2010
CACAATATCTTCTTTAATAAGTTTATCAGACCTCACGGTTTCAAATGGCTCTGGAAGCCTTGTTTTATTCATAATCGAAGATTCATTAGCGATAACCTTATTCTCATTTATAGCACCTGAACCTAACGGTACACCATATTGCTTGACCGTAGCACCTGAGCCTGCCGACATATTATGTTGCGTAGCCGCAGCACCTGAATCTGACGGTACATTTTGCTGTACTCCCGTTGCACTATACCAAGCCATCTGCTTTTGTTCTTCTGCCTTCTTTTGCTCCAGCTCATCATTATGAATTTTATTCATAAACTGTCCATCTGGTTCAACTTTTGCCACAAGTTCTTTTCCCTTAAGCGTTGATAATATTGAATCATATACGAAATTGTATACATACTCGTTATTCTGAAATCTCAATTCCATCTTGGTAGGGTGGACATTCACATCAATTATATCCGGACTTATCGTAAAATGTATTACAGTGAACGGATAATTATGAGGCATTATAAAACCTTTATAAGCTTCCTCAATTGCCTTATTAATTATATTGCTCTTTATATAACGTCCGTTAATGTAATAATTCTCGTAAGTCCTGTTACCTCTGTTAATAAAAGGTTTCCCTATATAACCCTCAATCTTAATATCCTGTGTCTTTGCATTAATATCATACAGATTAGCAGTTATATCACGGCCATACACATTATATATAATATCCTTTAATTTCATATTTCCTGATGTATGAAGCTTATTCTGGTTATTATTAATAAATCTGAATGAAACCTCAGGATGTGATAAAGCCATATACTGCATTAACGCATTAATGTATCCTGCCTCTGTCATCGCTGACTTTAAGAACTTTCTTCTGACTGGTGTATTAAAGAACAAATTTCTTATAATAAATGTTGTTCCATCAGGTGCACCGATATCTTCAACAGATATAACCTCGCTGCCCTCTGACTGATACCTCGTTCCTGTTATATCATCCTTAGTCTTGGTTATTAATTCAATCTGCGATACTGCCGCTATACTCGCAAGTGCCTCACCCCTGAAACCAAGTGAGGATACAGTTAAAAGGTCTTCAATTGACTTAATCTTACTTGTGGCGTGTCTTTTAAATGCAATATCTATCTCATCTTTCTTAATACCTGAACCATTATCAGTAACCCTGATAAATGAAATTCCGCCTTCCTTTGCTTCGACAGTTACAGCAGTCGCCCCGGCATCTATTGCATTTTCAACAAGCTCTTTTACAACAGAAGATGGTCTTTCTATAACTTCTCCTGCCGCTATTTTATTAATTGTATTCTGATCAAGTAACTGAATTCCCATATTAACCCTCACTTCACATTAATTCTCATTAACAAAGTATCTGTTCTTAACCTTGCCCTGAAGCTTATAAAGAATATTAAGCGCATCGATTGGTGTCATATTGCTTATATCAAGCTCTTTTATATCCTTTATTATATCATCGTCCTTTACAGTATCAAAAAGTGTCATCTGCTTTACTTCCAGTTCATTGACCTTCTTATAACGGTCATTCATCTTCTCCACTTTCTTTGAATACTGTGCAATATCCTTTGCCTTTTGTGATATATCTGCATCACTGAGTTCTACAACAAGTTCCTTAGCCCTGTTTAATACATTTTCTGGAACACCTGCTAATTTGGCCACCTGTATTCCATAGCTCTTATCTGCACCACCTTTTATAATCTTTCTTAAAAATACGATGTCATCCCCGCACTCTTTAACTGCTATACAGTAATTATTAACGCCGTCAAGTGTTCCTTCAAGTTCTGTCAATTCATGGTAATGAGTTGCAAACAATGTCTTTGCTCCTAATATCTTAGTGTTTGCAATGTGTTCGACAACCGCCCACGCTATACTAAGACCGTCAAATGTACTTGTGCCTCGTCCTATCTCATCAAGAATTATAAGGCTATTAGATGTCGCATTACGGAGAATATTAGCAACCTCTGTCATCTCAACCATAAATGTAGACTGTCCGGAAGCCAGGTCATCAGATGCACCTACTCTTGTAAATATCCTGTCTACAATACATATATTAGCAGAGTCTGCAGGGACAAAGCTTCCTGTCTGTGCCATAAGGACAATAAGAGCTGTCTGCCTCATATATGTTGACTTACCAGCCATATTAGGTCCTGTTATTATCGCAACCCTGTTGGAATTATTATCAAGATATGTATCATTGGCTATGAACATATCATTGCTTATCATCTTCTCAACTACTGGATGCCTTCCATTCTTTATATCAATTACACCCTTATCGTTAATCTTAGGCCTTACATAATTATTCTGTGTCGCAACAACTGATAATGAAGCATATGCATCTATCATAGCAACCGCTTTTGCTGTACCCTGTATGCGGACTACCTGCGAGGCAATACGCTCCCTTACCTCGCTGAAAAGGTCATATTCCAAAGAATAAAGCTTATCCTCTGCACCAAGAATTACATCTTCAAGATGTTTAAGCTCATCTGTTGTATAACGCTCTGCATTAGTCAATGTCTGCTTTCTTACCCATTCAGGAGGTACTTTGTCCTTAAATGAATTTGTCACCTCAAGATAATAGCCAAACACTTTGTTATATTTAACCTTTAATGTCTTAATTCCTGTTCTTTCTTTCTCTCTTATCTCAAGCTCAGACAGCCATTCCTTTCCTTTTATCTTGGCATCTCTTAACTCGTCAGCCTCTTTTGAATAGCCCTCTTTTATAATACCTCCATCTCTTACTGATATTGGTGGTTCTTCAACTATAGCTGAATTAATAAGCTCGTACAAATCAGCAAGGTCATCAAGCTTATCATAGCAGGCTGCAAATTCCTCTGAATGGAAATTACCTATAATCCTCTTAATATGTGGAAGCATTTCAAGTGTATTCCTGAAAGCTATTAAATCCCTTGGATTGGCTGTCTTACAGCTTATCTTAGTCATAATTCTTTCTATGTCATACACTGGATTAAGGTATTCCCTTAATTCTTCCCTGTCGATAAGGCTGTCGCCCAATTCTTGTATACAGTCCTGTCTTTTAATTATATCATCTTTGTTAATAAGCGGCTGTTCAATATAAGAACGTAACATTCTTGCACCCATAGCTGTCTTAGTCTTATCAAGCACCCACAGAAGCGAACCCTTCTTCTGCTTTTCTCTCATTGTCTCAACAAGCTCAAGATTTCTTCTTGATGAGCTGTCAATAAGCATATATTTGCCTGACGAATAAGGAAGAAGTGTTGTGATATGAGGCATATTGCTTTTCTGTGTCTCATATAGATAAGTCAGGAGTGCACCCGAAGCTATTATTCCAACTGTATAATCTTTTAAACCAAGTCCATCTAACATCTCCATATGAAAATGTTCCAGAAGCCTTTTCTTACAGGTCTCCTCGTTAAAATACCAGTTATCAAGCGTTGACATAGCTATTCCAAGTTTTGTATTGACAGTATCAAGATTAATTCCACTCATTGCGAAGTATTCATTAACAATTATCTCCGATGGCACGAACTTATTAATCTCATCTATAAGCTCACTTCCACCGGCTAACTCTGTCACAAAGAAATCGCCCGTTGAATAATCCGCTATTGAAACTCCAAGATTATCACCAAGATATACTATACTCATCATATAGTTGTTCCTTGTTTCATCAAGTCCAAGTGTATTAATATTAGTTCCCGGTGTTACCACCTTTATTACTTCTCTTTTTACTATGCCCTTTGCCTGCTTAGGGTCTTCCATCTGCTCACATATTGCAACTTTATAGCCTGCTGATACCAATCTGTTAATATAAGTCTCCGCAGCATGAAAAGGAACGCCGCACATAGGTGCACGTTCCTTTTGTCCGCAATCTTTTCCTGTGAGAGTAAGCTCTAATTCCTTAGATGCAACTACAGCATCATCAAAGAACATTTCATAAAAATCACCAAGTCTGTAAAACAGTATACAATCCTTATATTCATTCTTTGTAGCAATGTAATGCTGCATCATTGGTGAATACTCAGCCATCTTTATCCTCCAGTCATCCTGCTTATAATATTAATCGTTCTTTGTTCCCATATAATAGAAGCCTTTACATTCATCAAGATGTACATTGACTATACTTCCTATAAGTTCTTTGTCACCCTTGAAATGGACTAAAATATTATTAGTCATTCGTCCTGTTACAAATGTATTATCGTGGTCATCTATATCCTCAACCAATACATCCATATCCATACCTTCATATCTCTTGATATGTTCGTGGCTCACCTCAGATACAGTTGCTAACAATCTGTTAAATCTGTCTTTTACTATATCTTCACTGACCTGTCCGTCCATCTTGGCAGCAGGTGTTCCAGTTCTCTTAGAATATATAAATGTGTAAGCACTGTCATACTTTGCTTTTCTTACAACATCAAGTGTATCCTCAAAGTCTTCCTCTGTTTCACCTGGGAAGCCTACAATTATATCTGTTGTAATAGATATATCTGGGATTGTATTTCTTATCTTGTCTACCAGTTCAAGATAATGCTCCTTAGTGTACTGTCTGTTCATAAGCTTAAGAAGACGGCTGCTTCCTGACTGTAATGGAAGATGTATATGGTTACATATCTTGCTATTATCTCTTATTGCCTCTATAAGCTCATCTGATAAATCCTTTGGATGAGGTGTCATAAATCTTATTCTCTCAAGTCCGTCAATCTTGGCAATCTCTCTTAAAAGCTCGGCAAATGTAACATTATCGTCAAGTGTCTTGCCATAAGAATTAACATTCTGTCCAAGAAGCATTACTTCCTTTACACCGTCACTTACAAGTCTTTCAATCTCTCTTATTATCTCTTTTGGCTCTCTTGATTTCTCCCTGCCTCGCACATATGGAACAATACAATATGTACAGAAGTTATTACAGCCAAACATAATATTGACACCAGACTTAAATGGATACTTTCTTGAAGTTGGAAGCTCCTCAACAACCTCCTTAGTAGAATCCCATATATCAATAACCTGTTCATCACCTGTAAAGCACATATACATAAGCTCTGCAAGCTTGAAAATATTAAATGTACCAAACACAATATCTACGAATTTGTAAGATGTCTTTATCTTTTCTACAACTTCCGGCTCCTGCATCATACAACCGCACATTGCAATAATCATCTCGACATTTGCTCTCTTAACCTTTTTTAACTGTCCAAGACGTCCGTATACCCTTAAGTTGGCGTTCTCCCGCACCGTGCAGGTATTGTATATTACAAAATCAGCATTTTCTTCATCATCTGACTCCTGATAGCCGATATCCTTTAATATTCCAAGAAGCTTTTCTGAGTCCCTTGCATTCATCTGACAGCCAAATGTTGAAACTACAGCAGTAAGTGGTCTGTTAAGTGCTTCTGACTTTTCCTTAACAATCTTTCTGCAGGCCTTTAAATAGTAATACTGTCTCATCGGCTCGTATTCTGGAACCGGAGCAGATAAATCTATGCTGTTAATCATATTCTCAATTGTTGTATCCATTATTTATATATTACCTCTTTATTCTTTCCTGTTGTTTAATCATTCTGCAAAATTCAACGTCTTTGACAGGTTTGCCGTAATAATACCCCTGTATATAATCAGCCTCAAGCTTTGTTACAGCCATCAATTCATCTTTTGTCTCAACACCCTCAACGCATATTTTAACACCCATCTCGTGTGCCATTTTTATAATAAAGCTTACAAGTATTCTGTTGTTATCTGTAAGATGTATATCAGTAATAAATGCCCTGTCTATCTTTAAGATACCAAACATCTTATCCTTCATATATTCAAAATTAGAATATCCGGTTCCAAAATCATCTATTGCAAGTAAAAAGCCATTATCCACGAATTCTTTAAGAACCCTTTTTATCGCAATATTAGAATCCATCTGTATGCTTTCAGTAATCTCAAATACAAAATGTTCATTTCCAGCATCATATTTGTTTATATTCTCAATTACATCTTTTATAACATTGCTCTTTGCAATCTGTACAAACGAAAGATTAATATGCATAACAAACTGGGGTATTATCTTTACCCATTCGTTGCATTGGGCAGCAGCTGTATCTATAATCCATCTTCCCAATGGTATAATAAGCGAGCTTTCTTCAAGCAGTGGAATAAACTCTACAGGCGACATAAAACCATATTGGTCACTTTTCCATCTTAAAAGTGCCTCTGCACCCTCAATCCTACCTGTATCAGCATCAACAATCGGCTGGTAAAACAATTCAAATCCTTTGAAATTATCATTAACACTAGACCTTAACTCGCCCTGAATTTCAAGCCTTTTTATATAATTAGCATAATCAGCCTTATCAAAAAATTCAAATCTGTTCTTTCCGTTAAGCTTTGCTTTATGCAGGGCAAAACGGGTATTCTTAATAATATCTTTATAGGTATCTGTATTAGTATCAAACGCATACGCACCTGCTGATATATTAAAGAATACATCATATCCTCTGTCATCAATAACACTGTCTATATCTTCTCTTATAGTCTTGTATAACATCTTGGCATTTTTCTTAATATCACCGCTCATATCAAGGGATACTATTATGAACTCGTCTCCTCTTGTCCTATATACAGAAAATGTCTGTTCTTTGGATTGTCTGACAAGAATGCCTGCCAATATTGCAAGCACCTCATCGCCTGTCTTAGTGCCATATTTCTCATTAATTTCTTTGAAATTATCAATCCCTATCTGCATAATACAACCTGTATGACCATCGCTCTTTACAATATCGTCATACCTGTCTTCAAGAATTAAATCTGTATATATGCCAGTTACATTATCATATCTGTTCTTTTTTCCAATCTCTGATACACGGCCTATCATATAATTAATGCCATTTCTTCGTACCAGCTGTCCGCGGCAGCTTATAAATACATATCCGTTCTTTCTTGATTTCCAGCGGTATTCCATATTATGACAGCTTATATGTCCATTCTGAAGTTCACTAATATTATTAAATACAGCTTCATAATCATCTGGATATATTACATCCTTTAACTTTCTTCCCGCATTACTGAATTCTGCAACATCGAGTTCAAAATCCTTTGTTATAGAACTACTGTATACCGCATAATCATTACTTAAGTCATATATGTATAGATAATCATCTGTGCATTTAGATATTATAGATAAAAAATATTTCCAGTCTGCTATATCTTCTCCCATTTGTCCCATAATATTCAAACCCTATTCTCTAACCTGTCCATTGCCATATATTATATATTTACTTGTTGTTAACGCCTCAAGTCCCATAGGTCCTCTTGCGTGTATCTTCTGTGTACTTATACCTATCTCTGCTCCAAATCCAAATTCAAAGCCGTCAGTAAATCTTGTAGAAGCATTTACATATACACAAGCCGCATCTATCTCATTAAGAAACTTCTGTGCATTATTATAATCTTTAGTTATTATTGACTCTGAATGACCCGTATTGTACCTGTTGATATGTGCAATTGCCTCATCTATATTATCTACTACTTTAACAGATATAATATAATCAAGATATTCACGTCCCCAATCCGTATCATCTGCCTTTATTATTCTGTTATCTATAGCTAAAGCTTTCTCATCACCACGTATCTCTACATTCTTGGTCTTTAACTTATCTACTATTACCGGAATAGCTTCACCTGCAATATTCTTATGAATAACAAGCGATTCGCACGCATTGCATACGCCAATTCTTTGTGTCTTGGCATTGTATATTATATTCACCGCCATATCTATATCTGCATATTCATCTACATATATATGGCAGTTTCCTGTTCCTGTCTCTATTACAGGGACTGTGCTGTTATTGACAACATTTTTAATAAGACCTGCTCCACCTCGTGGTATAATTACATCTACATACTCATTAAGGTGCATAAGCTCATCAACATACTTTCTATCTGTTTCAGAAATGTAACTTATGACATCAGGGTCTATTCCAAGTCCTTTTAATACATCTGTTATAACATTCACAATTGCTATATTAGAATTAACAGAATCGCTCCCGCCTCTTAATATGCAGGCATTAGCTGACTTAAAGCAAAGTCCGAAAGCATCTGCTGTAACATTAGGTCTTGATTCATATATAATCGCAACAACTCCTAATGGAACAGTCTTTTTACCAATCATAAGTCCATTAGGACGTGTCTTCATTGACTTGACCTCGCCTATTGGATCGTCAAGTCCTGCAAGAACTCTTAAGCCGTCAGCCATTCCTTCTATTCTGCTCTCTGTAAGCATAAGTCTGTCTAAAAGAGCTGTGCTCATATTATTCTTCTTGCCATTAGCAAGGTCAATAGCATTAGCTTCTCTTATGTAATCACTTCTTTTTACAAGGGCATCAGCAACCTTTAATAAAGCATTATTTCTTTCCTTAATGCCAAGCTTTGCAAGATATGTGGACGCTTTCTTTGCATCACTGCCCATCTGTGTTAATGTCTTCATATCAATCCTCACTTCCGTGCATAACTGCACTAATACTTAATAACTAATTATCATTTATAAGTATTTTTACAACTCCTCAATATCCATATCTCTTTATTAATTACAGCTCCTGAGCTGTTATAATTCTTTTATCAGTTATAATCATATCTGGTCTTATGTCGAATTCCTCTGCCGGTATATCATCAAGCACCTGATAATCAAAGCATATGGCTGTCTTATAATATCTGTCGCCATTCTTAACAAGATATCTGTCATAAAATCCACCGCCGTAACCTATTCTGTTAAGCGTAACATCAAAAGCAAGCCCCGGCATAACAAGAAGTCCGTCCTGTGGAATTTCATAGTCGTCAGATACAGGTTCTTTAATTCCCATATATCCATCCTGCAAGTCATCATAAGAATTAATTCTTACAAATTCCATATATTTATCTGACCTGTCTTCTTTATTAATTATAACCTTAGGAACATACACTTTTTTGCCACGTTCAAGGCTTTTATTAATAATACCCGATGTTTCGACTTCCTGATTATAGCTTACATATATAAGTATATTATCATTGTCCTGATATTCCTTTGACAACTCAAGTCTGTCTGTAATTATTCTGCTTCCTGCAGTTATTTCTTCAACAGACATAGCCTTTTTCTTATTAGTTATTAATGTTCTGATTTCTTTCTTATTCTGCTTTACTGTCATTATTCTTCATCTTCTCATCATGTCTTTGCTTTACATCTATAATAGAACCATCTGGATTTTGTATTTTTATTGTCTCTAATGTGCCTCTTAAATTATTACGGAATGCCGCAACATATTCTTTTCTTAATCTAATCTGTTCTTCGGCTTCTTCCTTTGTAAGACCTTCACCCTTAGACTTATGATAGAGTTCATTTATTCTTTTAATTGTATTCTCTGTTACCATATCTTCTCCATTCTTATTATATCAACTTCCTACAATGTAAATACAAGCAGGTCATCTCCATTTACCATACAGGTATTAAATTGTGCTTTCTTCTTAAGAAGTGCGTGGTGTATATCCGGAAACTTGTAGGCTTCAATATACTCTGAACCTTTTTTGATAAATGGTATTCTGTGCTTTATATGGGTGACAAGAATTACATCATTACATACATATTGTATCTGCATATTAGAAGGAATCTGATATTCCTCTTTCTGCGTATTAAGATTAATAAGATATGTCACATCTTTGTCCTTCTTTATTGTGTAGGGATTGCCCTCAATAACATATGTATAACTAAGGTCTGATGCTTCCTTAATATCATTATTAATTCTTATCTGCTTTACTTTATTCTCAAAATCATAAAGCACAACTTCTTCTGACATCGCACTTATATTAAACTTTGAATATATAACCCGGTTCTCAGAACGCTTCATATATGCAAATGTCTTGTCCGTATCCGCTGTATCTAATATATCCATAGTAATCTCTGCTGGATTTAACATCATCTCAGATACAAACTGCTTGGTATTAACAATACCTATATATTCCTGATTATGCTTTTCTTCATTAATATCTGTGCCATCGAAGTCTTTTCTACTGCCGAGCTTTAACACACTGTTATTGCCCTCTAACGGAATAATATTATAAAGTCCAAGTCTTTTAAGCAGTGACCCTTCTGTTGATATTTCCCTGTCAGAATTAAAATCCCGAAGCACTACATTAGTCACTTCATTATCTTGTCCGATTTCTTCAATTATTGCAAAATCATATTCCAATACATATATATGTATATGACTTTGTCTGATTTTCTCAAGTTCATCAATCTCATATCTATACACAAGTGTACTCTCGTTATCATCAAATGAATATCTGTACAGCAATATATCTGCCTTGCTGTCTGTAATCTGTTCCGCAGATACATAGAACACATAATCGTGCGTATTATGGGCATAAATAATACTGGCTATATTATATTTCTTGATTTCTGGTGAGATTTCATACCTCTCATTCGTAATAGAATTAAGGATATACAATTTCTTACCAATAAAATCAAGAAACTTATAGTTATCATCCACCATCTGTAACACAAGCCCGTTATTGATTGGTTTGAACACGGCATCTTCTGTATTCCTTATAAGCTTTATGTCCATCAGCACCTCCCCTTAGCCTATGAATTTGACAAGGTCAAAATTCTCGTCTTTACAGCTTACAAAAAGTGTACCGACATCTGCACCTGACATTATCTTAGCAATATTATCAATATCATTGCCATTTGCTATAACCATATCTGCACCTGAGCTTACAGCTATTCCTGCTGCCTTAAGCTTAGTTGCCATACCACCTGTTCCAACACCGCTTCCTGATGTACTCTTGCCCATATTAAGAAGCTTGTCATCTATGACATCTACCTGATTAATAAATCTTGCATCCGGATTAGAATTAGGGTCGTCTGTATACAATCCGTCTATATCTGATAACAATATAAGGAGGTCTGCATCAATAATTGAAGTAACAATTGCTGAAAGCCTGTCATTATCTCCAAAAGTCTGAACCTGTTTAATCTCGTATGTAGATACTGTATCATTCTCATTAACAATAGGAACTGCACCAAGATTTAACAGCTCATTAAATGTATTCTGTGCATTTCTTCTGCTCTTATCATTCATAACTGTAGCCTTAGTCATTAATACCTGTGCCGCTGTAGTACTGTACTCAGCAAATATCTTCTGATATACCATCATAAGCTTTGCCTGTCCAATAGCCGCACACGCCTGCTTTACTGGGAGTTCATCAGGCTTCTCATTAAGCCCTATTGCCATTCTTCCAACAGCGATAGCTCCTGATGAAACAAGAACAACATCCTTGCCAGAATTCTTAATATCCACTATTGTACGCACTAGCTTTTCTATCTTCCAAGATTAAGCCTGCCTGTTTCATTGTGCATAAGCGAAGAAGAACCTATCTTAATTACTATTCTCTTCTTATCCTTAACTGCTTCTCTTATATTCATTATTATTCCTCACTCCCGCCAGCCTGACTTAGCATAAGCTTATCTGACATTCCTATATGGTTAAATACCTAATAAGGTATTGTACTATACCTCTTTAAAAAAGTCTATATTTGCCGCAATTTTCTCTGCAATCTTAATTCCGTCAACCGCCGCAGAAGTTATTCCACCAGCATATCCTGCACCTTCTCCACAAGGATAAAGACCAGCACAGCCAACCGACATCAGCTCATCATTACGTGTTATTCTTACAGGGCTTGAAGTCCTGCTCTCGACGCCTGCAAATACAGCATCGTCCATATCAAAGCCTTTTATGTATCTAGAACAGCCTGTAACTCCCTCACACAAAGCCTCTGATATATATTCAGGAAGTACATTTCTTATATTGGAAAGCTTGTACTGTCCCTTAATGCAAGGTGTTACCCTGCCTAACCCTGTTGATGTAACATTTTCCTTAAAATCAGCAAATAACTGCACAGGTATCTTTCCAACACCTTCTTTATATGCAGCCCTTTCAAGCTTTCTTTGGAATTCCACGCCGTCAAGCACTCCATTTCCGAAATCATCTGGTGTAACTGTTACTATCATTGCACTGTTCGCGTTAGCTGAGTCACGCCCAGAATAGCTCATACCATTAACTGCAAGCATATTCTCCTCTGAGCTTGCATTAACAACATATCCGCCAGGACACATACAGAACGAATACACACCACGTTCTTTTCCTGTGCTTACTGATTTGTATGTAACCTTATAATCTGCTGTTGGAAGCTTGTACTCACACTTTCCATACGCATTTTCATTGATGAATTCCTGTGTGTGCATTATTCTTAACCCTACTGCAAATGACTTCGGCTCCATCATTATATCTTTGCTATCAAGCATTTTAAATGTATCTCTTGCACTGTGTCCGATTGACAGGCATACTTGTCTGCACTGTCTTTCAAAATATATATCATTCTTGATATCGTACACTTTTATTGAGCTTACTTTCTTATCACTTATATTAATGTCATCTATTCTATGATTAAAATTAATCTGCGCACCAAGACTCTCACAATACTTTCGTATATTGTATACAACATTCATCAGCACATCTGTACCGATATGCGGCTTGTTAGAATATAATATCTCTGATGAAGCGCCAAATCTTACGAACATTTCAAGAACATTTCTTATTCGTCCTGTAGGATCTTTTATTACTGTATTAAGCTTTCCGTCTGAAAATGTTCCTGCTCCGCCTTCACCGAACTGCACATTTGACTGTGTATCAAGCTTTCCTGTATTCCAGAACTCATCAACCTTTCTGTGTCTTTCTTCAATACTGTCCCCACGCTCATATACAACAGGCATAAGTCCAGCCTCGCTAAGCTTAAGTGCCGCAAACATTCCCGCTGGTCCAAAGCCGATTATAACAGGCCTGTCTTCTTCCTTAATTCCTGCGCCCTCATAATTATTAATTCTGCCATATGGAAACTCATATATAACCTTCTCATTATATGTAATATTATTATTGGCTGTTTTCTTTGCAAACGCTTTCAAATCCGTATCTTTATTATTGATAACAAGCTTCTTCACATCAACACTGTATACATACATAATGTCAGGCTTATGTCTTGCATCTATAGATCTCTTTATAATGTCGGACTTTATATCACAGTTATTCTTTAACCTGAGTGCTTTCTTAACTGCCTTTAAAAGCTCAGCCTCTGTGTGGTCTGGTTTTAATTTTATATTATTAATTCTTATTACTTTTTCCTGTTTCAATTATTTATCCTTTCCTTTACTCCTGCCGCCGCTAAGTATGCCGAACTCCACGCCCATTGCAGGTTATAGCCACCGCATTTGCCGTCAACATCAACAACCTCACCAGCAAAGAACACACCCTTTACCTTTTTACATTCCATATTACTTATGTCAATGTCATCAAGAGCAACTCCGCCCTGACACACCTGACCATAATCAAATCCTTTATCACCTGTTATAACAAATCCAAAATGTGTCATAGTTTCAATAATATGTCGCATTTTTTCAATATCAATATCTGCTATGTGCTTACTTTCGCTTATTTTGCATCTTGCCGCTATCATAGCAACAAGCTTTTTATTAATAAGCCCTTCAAAGAACTGCTCTAACGTCTTATAACCTTCTGCTATAATTCGCCTGTTGAAAATATCTTCTATATCACTATCTGTTATATCAGGTATCATATTAATAACAGCCTTGACTTCCCTGTTCTCATCTATAGCTTTTACTGCAAATCTGCTTACCTGAAATACCGGTATTCCTGATATTCCATAATCTGTATACTGGATTTCTCCTGTATCATTTGCTACGCACTGTCCGTCAACCCAAAGCTCTATGCTTCCATAGCTTCTTACACCTGCACCAAGCTTACATACAGCTTTGTCACCGCATACAAGCTGTACAAGTGCGGGAAGTGGCTTTACAATATCAATTCCAAGCTGTCTTACAAGCTCATAACCCGAACCATCTGAGCCTGTCTTTGGCGAAGCCTTTGAACCTGTTGCAATAATTACTGTATCTGCTATAAAGTCTATACCGTCACATTCAAGAACGAACACATCCTTTCCATCAGCTTCTTTCTTATAAATCTTATTAATGACAGTATCCATATTAACCTTAATGCCAGCGTTCTTTATTGCCAATCTTAATGCATTCTGTAATGAAGCGGCTGTCTTAGAATGTGGATATACATAACCATCCTTTTGTGTATAATATACTTTTAAAGAATTTAAGCGTATGCTGTACATCAAACTTATCAATAACTTCCATAACAAGTCTGTTATCTTTATTCTGATACATTTCACTGCTCATATTAAGATTAGTAAAATTACACTTGCCATTGCCTGTCTGTAATATCTTGCTTCCAATCTTTCCTGTGTGTTCTATTATGCAGTTATCTATTCCATAACCTGCAAGCTGTACTGCCGCCATCATTCCAGCCGCACCGCCGCCGATTATGACACATTCGTGCTTTTTCACATATTTGCTTTTCATATATCACTATCCTTATTACTGTTATTCTATGCTGTATGCCTGTATAAAATCATACAGCTGCTGTTCTCCATTTAAACCAAGCCCGTCTGTACATTCTTTCTTTATGCTTTCTGGCAGCAGTTCAATATCAATCTGGGCATAATCGTAGAATTCATATTCAATGTCCGAATTCTTCAATACACCCCTGTATATTACAGCCTGTCCGTCCTGTAACTGCAACAGATAATTATCCGTATATGTCTTATTCTGCTGTGATACCCCTGCTGTCTGCTGGGACGTCACCTGTTCTGTGCCAGCTCTTTTATTCTGCATATCTTCATACTTAACTCTGTCCTTCTGTATGTCATCTATATGCTCATCGCCTGTATTGCTGCGTGACAGAAATACTATTGTTAATATTACAATTACAGCCGCCACAACACATATTGATATAACATTTCTTCTATTAAATATACCATTTTCCATTCTTTTGCACCTTCCTTGCAATATGAATTTATATGGTAATTATTTGCAAAATGTTATATTTTATACATTTCATTTTACTATTTATTACAATTTAAAACTATCAGGCAGTAAATAATCAATAGTATATTTAATTATCTCTCCAGCATTTTCAAGAATTATCTGCTCATTACCCTTAAAGAATTCACTCATAACCTGCCTGCATATTCCACACGGATACGTCTTTAAACCTGAAGATGACACTATGGCAATCTTAGCGAATTCTTTTCTACCCTCACTTACAGCCTTGAATATTGCTGTCCTTTCTGCACAGTTAGTCGCACCAAAGCTTGAATTCTCTATATTACAGCCTGTATAAATATGTCCGTCCTTTGTAAGTACGCAAGCCCCGACCTTAAACCTTGAATAAGGTGAATACGAATAAACCATTGCCTCTTTTGCTTTATCTAAAAGCTCTCTATCTGTGTATTCCATTATACCTATACCTCTCACCCGCGATTTCTATATTCTTATAACTGCAATATATAACCTCAATGTTGTCATTTTATAGTTAACTACAATATTATCATTCTTATAATTGTAATATATCCAATATAATTATCTTGTAATTCCTATATTATCAAGGACTTCTCTCTGCTTAGCTTCCATAACCTTGCTTTCTTCTTCTGTCATATGGTCATATCCAAAAAGGTGCATCATACTATGTGCAACTAAGAATGCAAGTTCTCTCACTTCACTGTGTCCATATTTTTCAGCCTGTTCAGCCACCTTCTCTACTGATACAACTATATCACCAAGCATCAGTTCACCCGAATCAGGATTAAAATAATCTTCAACGTCATTTTCAAGTTCATCACTTATGCCGTCAAAATCTCCGGGTAATGCAAAATTAAGCATCGGAAATGATAATACATCAGTAGGATTGTTAATATTCCTATACTCAGCATTTATTTTTTTTATTTCATCATTGTCTGTAAGTGTAACATTAACTTCAGCTTCATATGGGCATTTTGCATAATCAACAGCTTCGTTTATAACACGGTTTATAATATCCTCGTAATTAAGCTTTAATTCTTTGTCCGTTTCGTATTCTATATTAATTGTCATTTTGTCTTCCTCTTCTTTTTGTTGTTTTTTCTTTTTTATTTTCGATCTCTTTGTCTTTTACCAGACTTTTTGTTCGTCTGTTCTGACGGCTCTC
>OGQX01002091.1_pt1 | contig 16079 bp, 13 predicted proteins | sample 1553291 | NCBI WGS metagenome assembly OGQX01 (sample SAMEA2580030, study PRJEB22360) | human gut metagenome | biome: human gut; feature: human-associated habitat; material: faeces | place: Denmark | collected 2008/2010
TTTACGCCCTTCATGATTGCCGTATCACTCGAAATGTCGGATGAACCTTATTTTTGTGTCAGTATAGAAATTCTGACCGCCCTTTTCGTGCAGGATGCGCGCCTTGCGCGGCCGGTTTCTTCAAAACGATCATTTACCAACCCCTATACAGAAAAGGAGACATATACATGCACATCAAGAAACTCGTCACCCTCGCTTCCATGCTTGTGGCCTTTGCGGTCACTCCCGTCTTTGCCGGTACAGGCACCCCTGAGAACAGCTCAGCCACCAATGAGGCCATGATACCTTATATCCTGCCCGACGAGACGGACCACTCAGAACTGGAAGCGCTGTTCTGCGTGACGGGTTCCCAGATCATCGACAAAGCCAAGGACTATATCGGCCGCCCCTACCGCCGTGGATGCATGGGGCCATACGCCTTCGACTGTTCCGGATTCACGAGCTTTGTCTATAAGGCGCTCAACATCCGCCTGGGGCGCAGCAGCCGCGACCAGTGGCGCGAGGGACTGGCCATCACCGACCGCGACGATGTGCACGTGGGCGACCTGGTGTTCTTCGGCTCGTCGGCACGCATCAGCCATGTGGGCATCGTGGCTGAGGTCGAGGGCAACGGCGACTTCAAGTTCATCCACGCCTCCTGCTCCAATGGCATCACGATCTCTGATATCAACGAGCACTACTACGGCAACCGCTACCAGGGAGCAAGACGTATCCTCAACAACTAAGGAGCACAGCGCCCGTGGCGTGGCCGCTGTGGCATGTACGGGCGACGCGCGACGAGTGGACTCACGAAATGCCTCCTTGTTGAATAATCTGACATTTTTCCGCCCGCGTGACGGCGTTTTTCTGTAGCGGGTCATGTGCGAGGCCGAAATTCGCCAATTTCGGCCGTTTTTTGTATATGACTGAAAGACAGAAAGATACAGTTTTTCCACCTCTTTGCTGTTCACGAGCCGGCTGCTTTTCCATGTGTTTGTGGCGTACTGACCAGCGAAAAAGCCCTTTCAGGGTCATCATCTCGCCGAGATGATTCGACCATCTCGCCGAGATGGTCAGGTCATCTCGCCGAGATGATCGGGTCATCACGCCGAGATGATCCCCACATCGGGCCGATTTGGCTCTGAAAATACCCGTTTCGGCCTCTTCACGCCCCGCCGGATTTTCTGGAGCGGACAGTCGCCATGCATACGTTTTGTCCTCTTCTTTCATGTTGTCCCCACCTCTCTGACTCTCCGCATCCATGACCGTCACGGCGGGTCTTCGACGGCGGATGTCACGTGCGTGGAAGGAATCTGTGAGCGGAAAGAGACTGCCACGGGGAAGAGACAACCACGGGAAAAGCATGAAGCCGCGGCCCGCAAGGGGATTTTTCCACGCAATGAGGGGAAAATGAAACATAGGGTACACCATTAAGTAACAAACGACAAAATGCGTCTCGGAAAAAATCCGTATCTTTGCAACCACAAAGACAAGAAAACAAATAACTAAGAAAACCTAAGATATGGAAAAACAATCGCAACAAGGGGGTAGCCGTGCCTACCTCATCAGCATTGTCATGGTGGCAGTGCTCGGCGGCCTGCTCTTCGGCTACGACACCGCCGTGATCAGTGGTGCCGAGAAAGGCCTCCAGGCATTCTTCAAAGGTGCCAAGGACTTTGAGTACAACGACTTCCTCCACGGCTTCACATCGTCCAGCGCCCTCATCGGCTGCATCATCGGCTCGGGACTCTCAGGACTCTTCGCCTCGCGCTTCGGCCGCAAGCGCTCACTGATCTTCGCCGGCATCTGCTTCTTTCTCTCGGCCTGGGGCTCAATGACGCCTGAGACCTTCGGCCTGCTGCCCTACGGCAAGCCGACATGGACACTGCTCGTGGTCTTCAACCTCTACCGCGTGCTCGGCGGCGTCGGCGTGGGCATGGCATCGGCCATCTGTCCGATGTATATCGGTGAGGTGGCTCCCTCACGCATCCGCGGCATGCTCGTCAGCTGGAACCAGTTTGCCATCATCTTTGGCCAGCTCGTGGTCTACTTTGTCAACTTCCTCATCCTGGGCTCTCATGCCAACCCCGTCTACGATGCCGCCGGAGCCATCGCCAACATGGCCGACGCCGAGTGGACGATCACCACAGGATGGCGATATATGTTTGGCAGCGAGATGGTGCCCGCCGGACTCTTCGCCCTGCTCATCTGCTTCGTGCCCGAGACGCCGCGCTATCTCGTCATGGTCGGACAGGACCAGAAGGCGCTCGCGATACTCAGCCACATCAACGGCAGCGGCGAGGCACAGACAATCCTGAAAGACATCAAGGCCACCATCACCACCAAAACCGAGCGACTGCTCACCTACGGCTGGATGTGTATCTTCGTCGGCATCATGCTCAGCGTGTTCCAGCAGATCGTCGGCATCAACGCCGTGCTCTACTACGCTCCCCGCATCTTCCAGGACATGGGCATGCAGAGCCCGATGGTGCAGACCGTGATCATGGGCGTTGTCAACATCTCGTTTACCCTCGTCGCCGTGTTCACCGTGGAGAAGGTGGGGCGCAAGCCCCTGCTCATCTGGGGGTCCATCGGCATGGCGATCGGCGCCTTCGGCGTGGCGCTGACCTTCGGCAATGCCGCGCTGAGCATCGTCACGATGGTGAGCATCATGGTCTATTCGGCCAGCTTCATGTTTTCGTGGGGGCCGATCTGCTGGGTGCTCATCGCCGAGATCTTCCCCAACACCATCCGTGGCGCCGCCGTGGCCATCGCCGTGGCCTTCCAGTGGATCTTCAACTTCCTGGTGAGCTCGACGTTCGTGCCGATGTTCAACATGCACCTACAGGCCGGCGACAACTTCGGCCACTGGTTCACCTACGGCTTCTATGGCCTGATGTGCGTGCTGGCCGCCCTCTTTGTCTGGCGCCTCGTGCCTGAGACCAAGGGCAAGACGCTCGAGGACATGACAAAACTGTGGAAGGGCAGACGATAAGCGACGGCACCGGCGTGGCGCAGCGCCATATATATAATAAGGTGGCAGCGGAATGCGCCACGGCCGAAAAACGAAGGAAGGATTGTAGGCTGAATGCAAAATAATGATTACCTTTGCACCAATCAACCATTTTTTATCATGAACAGAACGCAACTCACCGATGCCGTGGCACGCTCACTGCAGGTGTCGAAAGCGCAGGCCGGCAGATGCATCAATGCCGTGCTGGGCGCTATCGCCGACAATCTCACCGATGGTGACCACGAGGTGGCCATTCCCGACTTTGGACGGTTCTTCGTCAAAAACGTGGCCGAAAGACAGTATGTCAGCCCGGCCACAGGAGAGAAAATCACCGTGGAAGCCCATGAACGCCTTGTCTTCAAGGCTTCGGACTATATGAACTACTATTCCAGAAAACACGCCGTCGACAAGTGACACGACGCGCTGAAGGCTGGCTCTCTCCCCTATCCTACCGCAACAGCTCCGTGAGCACACGGGCTGCTGCGGCTTTTTTATGCCCGAAAAAGCAAGCATGACAGCCATATATCAGCGAATAATCAATAAAAACACGCAATAACACTCCATAACTGACAGAAACATGCAACCTCGCTGCCGGGAAGCAGTAACTTTGCAAACGTAAACACAAGACCTCACCTACCCTCCTAATAAGAGACCGAGGCAAGAGGAACCTGTTTTAATCTTAAATTTTTAGTATTATGTCAGTTTATTATCGTTTGTATCAAAACAAGTTGAAGAACAGCAAGGTCTACGGCAAGTATTTTGCCCGCGCCGTCCACACCGACATGGTGGACCTCGACGACATCGCCGAGATCATCGAGCGCAACTGCACGCTGAAGCGCTCCGACGTGAAGGCCTGCCTCACCGAGCTGGTGGAGGTGATGCGCGACAAGATGCAAAGCTCCAACAAGGTGCGCATCAACGGCCTGGGCATCTTCAAGATCAACGTGAAGTCCACCGGCGTGGACGCGCCCGGCGACTTCAAGGGTTCGAACATCATGGGCTACCGCGTGAACTTCGAGCCGGAGCACACCATGATCAAGGCTAAGGGCGTCGACGTCGACGGCAAGCCGACCAGCTCGCACGTCAACAGCTATTATCTCTTTGAGGGCATCTCGGCCAAGCGCGCCAGCCTCTTCAGCGAGAATGCCGGCTCGGCCGAGGGCAACAAGAGCAGTGCCACCACGGACGACAACAAGGGCGCTAACGCGTAGTAGCCTCGCCTCCCGCCCCCTCTCCAACGACAAGGGGACGGGAGGCCTCTCCAACCACTTTATCTAAGAAACACGAAAAACATGAAAGTAAACCAAATCATCCGGCTCCTGGGCCTGCTGGCCAGTGTGCTGTCCACTGTTATCAACTATGCCAAGAGTTTCAAAGACGACGACGATGAGGAAGAAAACCACAACGAAGATTGTCCCAAGGGGAATTAGAAACAACAATCCGCTCAACATCAGACGCGGACGGACGCGATGGAAGGGCATGTCGCCGCGACAGACCGATCCCGCCTTTTGTCAATTCAGCGAGATGCGCTATGGATTGCGGGCTGCCTTCGTCGTGCTGCACTCCTATGTGGCACGCCACCACCTCCGCACGCTGCGGGCGGTGATATACCGGTGGGCACCGCCGCCGGAAAACAATTCCGCGACATATCTCGGCTATGTCTGTCTGCGCACGGGATGGCTACCCGACAAGCCGTTGCCGCCAATGGACGCGGCATCTGACTTCTGGCCGCTCCTCGTCGAGGCAATGGCCGAGGAGGAGTGCGGCAAGGATGTCATGAGCCGCGGACTGCTGAAACACGAGACGGTCGTGGAGGCGTACAGCCTCACCCCCCTACAGCCTCACCCCCTTGCCCCTCTCCAAAGGAGAGGGGAGTAAAATGCTTCAAGTGATGAGAAGCACTCGTAAGGAAAGAAGGTGAGAGACGTGTGAAACGTGAGAGCGTCTGTAAGGAAAGAAAAATGAGACGTGAATAATGAACGCTCGCTAAGATGCTAAGAAAGCAAAGGTACACTCCTTATTTATAAGGCCTGTTATATATGTGTAAGATCCTTTTTTATAAGGGCTGTTACATGTATAAGGTTCCTTATTTAATAAGGGCTGTTACGTGTATAAGATCCCTTATTTATGAGGTCTGACATGTAAGATCCTTTGCGGACTTAGCCTCTTGGCGGGCGTTTTTTTGTGAGTTCCTCACATGACCGAGGAACAGACTCTCACCTTCTTTCCTTACAGACGTTCTCACGTTTCTCACGTTTCTCACCTTCTTTCCTTACAGACGTTCTCACGTTTCTCACGTCTCTCGCCTTCTTTCCTTACAGACGTTCTCACGTTTCTCACGTTTCTCACCTTCTTTCCTTACAGACGTTCTCACGTTTCTCACGTCTCTCGCACCTTCTTTCCTTACAGACGCTCTCACGTTTCACACCTTCTTTTCTTACAGACGTTCTCACGTTTCACACGTCTCTCACCTTCTTTCCTTACAGACGTTCTCACGTTTCACACGTCCCTCGCACCTTCTTTCCTTACAGACGTTCTCACGTTTCACACGTCTCTCACCTTCTTTCCTTACAGACGTTCTCACGTTTCTCACGTTTCACACGTCTCTCGCACCTTCTTTCCTTACGAGTGCTTCTCATCTCTTGAAGCATTTTACTCCCCTCTCCTTTGGAGAGGGGTAAGGGGGTGAGGCTGTACTTTTATTGGTACGCGCTTGGCGACATTCCGTATTTCTTAGTGAAGCAGCGGGTGAAGTATTTCGGATCGTTGAAGCCCACCCGGAAGGCAATCTCCGAGATGTTGCGGTTGCCCACGTTTTCCCTGAGGATGCGGCGTGCCAGGTCGAGGCGGTAGTCGCGGATAAACTGGGTGGTGGTCTCTCCCGTCTCGTCGTTGAGTTTCTTGCTCACCGTGGCGCGGCTCATGCCCAACTGATGGCAGAGTTGCTCCACGCCGAAGGACGGGTCGCCATAGTTCATCTCCATGATCGTCATCACCCGATCCATGAACGAATGCACGGACTGCTCCATCTGCTGCTTGTCGGCCTGCTGTGTCTTGGCGACACTCTGCGTGTAGCGCTTCTGATTGTCGAGAATCGTCTGCACGCGCGACTGCAGCTCGCGCGGGTTTTCGCTCTCCTTGAGTGCCGTCTCGATGGGACGGTAGAGCCGCTCGGCCTCGCGGTTGCGCATCAAGGCGAGACGGCGGCGGTAGGACCAGACGGCGGCGAGGATGACGGCCGCCAGCACGAGGAGCATAAACCACCAGCTCTTATAGAAATAGGGAGTGACCACCACGTCGATGGCGATCGTCTTCAGCGGACGGCCGGCGACAGTGCTGCCGTAGGCCACCTCGAAGCGGTAGCGACCGGGCGGCAGCGTGGAGTAGCGCACGCTGTGCTGTCCGGGCTTCAGACGTATCCAGTCGTCCTCGTAGCCGCGCATGCGATAGCTGTAGATCTCGTCGTGGCCACGGCCATAGTCCAGGGTCGAGAACTCGATGGCAAACGAGCGGTTGCTCTCGTGGAGACGTATGGTGCGTGCCCGCGCGATGTTTTCCCTGAGGATCGGCGTGCCCGCCCTGACCTCCTCGTTGTCGACAAAGAGACGCGTGAAACACAGATGGGCGGCGGCGGCCGGCGGCCGGTTCAGTCCCAAGAGTGCCGTCAGACCATTGCACGCGCCGAGGTAGACAATGCCCTGGGGGGAGAGAATGGCCGAATTGAAATAAAACTGTGAGCTGGCCAGACCGTCGGCCTCGGAAAAGTTGTCGAAGCTCTCGTCCCTGACGTTCATCATCGACAGGCCATGGTCTGTGGTGATCCACAGCCGTCCGGCACGATCCTCGGCGATGCCCTTCACCGCATTGCTCGGCAGACCGTCGGCGGTGGTGTAGACCCGGAAGCGATAGTCACGGCCACGACGCACGGCGCGGTAGAGCCCATAGCCGTTGCTGCCGATCCACAGCGTGCCGTCGCGCCCCTCACAAAACGCTTGTATCTTCTCCAGAATGCCGCTCTTGGGGTCGTCGAGCTTGTAGGTGTAGTGGCGGTGCCGGGTGAACACCAGGCCGCGGCGCGAGGTGAGGTCGACCTGTATCATGCCTTGCTGACAGCCGATGAAGAGCTGGTGGTCGCGTGTGATGACGCTGCCGATGCAGCCGTTGACCATGCGGTTGCCGGGGAAGGGATCGGTGAGCACGCCACGGCGGAAGTCATAGAAAAAGACTCCGACATTGCTGCCGACCCACAGCCCCTGGTTGCGCTCATCGACGGCGAGAGCACCGGTGAAGTCGAGCATGCGCTGCATGGGCCTCTGCAGCGACAGAGGCCGGACGGCCGACGGATGGCGCAGGTCGAGCGAGCAGACTCCCCCACCCCATGTGCCAATCCACAACGTGTGGCCGGCATGGTCGGCGGTGAGTGTCGACACACTGTTGTGGGGCAACGCGGAGTTGGCGGTGGTGTAGTGGGTGAAGACATCGGAGCCGGGTGCCTTGCGGTTGAGCCCACCCTCGACGGTGCCTACCCACAGCGTGCCGTCGGGCTGGGCATACATCGCGTTGACACAGTTGGGCGAGATGGAGCCAGCGGCGACAGGGGAATGGACGTAGTTGACCAGACTGAGCAGACGCGGCGACAGCTTGTTGATGCCGCCTGACTCGGTGCCGATCCATATCTGCCCCTGGGAGACCAGGAAGCAATTGACAAAGTCGCTGGTAAGCGGCAGGTCGGCCGACGACATGCCGTAATGCTCGATGCGGTGGCTCCGCGGGTCGTAGACATTCATGCCGCCGAGCGTGCCGATGAACAGTTCGTGGTCGGCGCCGACGGCGAAGCTGGTCACAAGATTGTGTGACAGGCTCATGGGCGACATGCCGTGGGAGAGATGTGTCTTGCCGGCGTCGTTGATGTAGATGCCGCTGAAGGTGCCCAGCCACAGATGGCCCTGATAGGGTATGATGGCGAAGATGCTGCCGACGATGGGGGCGAAGCACGCGTTGCGGTTGTGGGCGACGACACGGTCGCCTTGCACCGAGAGCTGCGCGATGGAGGTGTCGTAGCCCAGCCATACGTTGCCCTTGCCGCCGACATCGTAGAGGGCCACGTCGGGCGCGTTGAGCCGGTAGGGCATGGCGGCGATGGCCGAAACGGTGCCCGACGTGTCGAAGGAGAGGCGGTAGAGATGGCCGATGGTAGCCACCCAGATGTTGCCGACACCGTCCTTATAGGTTCTGATGCCGCCCTCACGGAGCGCCTGGCGCAGTCTCCTGGTCAGTGCCGGCGTGGCGCACGGAGGCTGCTGCTCCTCCATGGCATCGAGGCTCAGCACGCCCGTGTAGTCGTCAAAGGCTATCCACAGGCGGTGGTAGTTGTCCTCCACGACATTCTTGCAGGAGTGGCTGCGCAGCAGGTTGCCGCCCCACTGCCTGCTGTCGAAATAGTCGAAGGTGTAGCCATCGTAGCGTACCAGGCCACCGGCACGGCTGCACACCCACACGAAACCGTAGCTGTCCTGATAGATGTCGTCGACAAAGTTGCTCGGCAGACCATTGTTCATGGCCAGCACGTCGAGATGGTAGCGCTTGGGCTGGAAAGCGCTGAGCGTTGTCTCACCGGCCAGCCAGATGACGGTCAGGGACAACAGACGGAGAAATGAGGCAATGCGGGATGACGCAGTGCGCAAAGATACAATATGAGATGATGTGTTCAAGGCGGAAGGTCTTCTTTTTAAGATTCTTGTCGCAAAGGTAATAAAAAAACAAGAAAGTACCAAAAGAGGACTCTGTTCTTATGCTGCCGCCAAATTTTTCTATCAGAAAAAAGAATATCAACGGACAGCCGGGATATGTTGCCGGCCTGTCCGTCGATACTCCTGATGTTAGCCTGCTTTATTCATGAATATCATATTTCACATGAATGTCTGTGAATCATGCAGGCTTTATATTTATATCTGGTGTATCGGCTTACTTGTAAGCCATTATTTTCTCACCACTTTCTTTCCGTTGATGATCACCACGCCCTTATAGTCCTTGCCGACACGCTGTCCGGCGAGGTTGTAGGCGACACCATCGTGAACCTGAGCACGGTTCACGCTGACAGCGGAGATAGCTGTCGAAGCGTCGCTCTTGCTGATGGCTGCCAGTTTGCGGCTGCGTCCGTCGTAGACACCGTTGAAGTCGTCCATCAGGAAATAGGCCGGCGTAGTCATGCCATAAGTGTTGTTTCGGCTGCTGCTCAGACGGAAGGTGATACCCGTCACGTCGCCGAGGGCCGAGAGGTCGAGCCATGTCCAGTCCTTGACATAGTAGTGGTCAGCCTCGTTGTCGGAGCGATAGTCAGCAAGATAGTACGACACCGTGTCTTTCTTCGTCTCACCATCCATGCCGATGACATCCACGCGATACCAGTCACCCTTCGTGAAGGCACCCGGTGTCAAGCCGTCGCCCTTAAGGATAGCATTTTGCAGATAGGCATTGGCGGCAACATAGAAGCCACTGATCGTCTTCTTACCGTCAGCGGGACATGATTCTCTCTCGGCAATGACACAAAGGACAAAAAGACGCAGCGAATACAAAATAAGGACGCAAAGAAGTGCACTCTTGTGCAGTTCTTTGCGTCCTTTTCTTGTTTTAATGGTTCTCTCTCGTCCCTTGCAGCATACTACTCCCCCTCTCCCTTTGGAGATGGGTATGGGGTAAGGCCGGAGAGGCTATAGGTGTGCGCCTTACTCCTTATTTATATGCCTCAGCGAAGAAGCGGATGTTCTGAACCGAGTAGCTCATCTGCGAGCCACCCTGAAGTAGCTTACCACTGTTGTCGTAGATATAGAGTGAGCTGGGAGCCGTGTAGCTCGGGTTATCGATGACAAAGATACGACCCGACACAGGATCCACGTTGACCTGCTGCGGAGAGGTGAACGCGCTGTGGTCGAGCTGTGTTGTCTTGCCGTCAGCGAGGCTGTAGCGGAAGAAGCTCTTCACCGACAGCGTCCAGTTGGCGTCATAGCCCGTGAGCAGAGCGACAATGCTGTTGCCTACCTTATCATAAGCGATGGCGGAAGCCTTCACGCCCGTGTTGGTTATCTTGTCCGTTGTGGCATCGATGCACTGCAGGGCACCGTCCTGGTCGGCGTGATAGGTGCTGACGAAGTACACCTTATTGCCCACTGCCACGCTCTGGTTATAGGGGTTGAGCTCGCAGTCGAGCTCCTTGGTCTTCTTGAAACTCTTCAGGTCAATGACCGAGATGCTCTTGCCAGAGTTATCGTATTTGTAGTCCGACATGTTGACGTAGAGTTTGCCGTTGGCCACAGACATCGCCTCGGGATAGCCACCTACTTTCACGCTGTCCGTGAGATCACCATTGGTGAGTTTATAGATATAGCCGTTGTAGGCAGAGACATAGACATGATCATAGTCGGTAGCCAGATAGCGGAACTGAGCGCCGGGCTTGAGAATAGCCTTCTCCACCTTACCCTTCTCGTCGAGCACCTCTATCTTAGACGATGTGGTGCTGGCGACATAGAGCTTATGATAGAGTGGCAGCACATCCTGCGCGTCGCCGACGAGCTTACCGTTGGCAGTCTTATAGATGTCGGTGTAGGAGTATTTGCCGCTGTTGTCCGCATCGATAGCACCAACGGCACCGTTGTTCTGTCCCCAGTTGCCGGCTGCGGCTGCGAAGATCGTGTGGGAATAAGTCTCCCAGTCGATGGCCGTGTTGTTATCATCGTCACTGCTACAAGCGGTGAACATCCATGCTGCAGAGAGGAGCAGCAATAGTGAATACAATTGTTTTTTCATACTTTCGTTTTTATGATTGATAATTATAAGATTTCATGCATAGCCCCACCCCGTACCCACTCTCCCAAGGAGAGGAGATACTTCCAAGCTGGTTAGGGCGGGCGTAAAGCCCGCCTACGGCACCACCAGCGATCCCCGTCCTTGCGGATATTGCGGTTGCCTTCTCCTGGGGAGGGTTAGGAAAGGGCTTTAGGGCCTTAGGGAAGGGCTACTTCTAAGCTGATCTTCCAATTCCGCCCCATCATAGGATAGTATCGCACCACTTCGTAGTTATGACCACCCAAGTTCTGGGCGTCGAGCTTTACCCTGAGCTGATGCTGACCGAAACGCCATGAACGCGAAAGCGAGACGCTGTGATCGGTATAGCCGTCCACACGGTTGTCGGGGATGTTGTAGCCGAGGAAGTAACGATGACTCACGGCAAGCAGACTGTAGCCCACGGTAAGCCACGGCGTGCACAGCGAAATGTCGCCGCTACCCGAGTGGCGCGGCGTGTATGCAATCTGGTCGTCATAGTAGACGTCGGTAGCGTTTGTGCGGTCCGTAGCACTGATATAGCTGTAGCTGGCCATTGCGTTCACTGACCACCGACGGCCGAGCGACTGCTCCAGTCGTGCCGTGGCATCGAGTCCGAGCTGTCGTACCTTGCTCACGTTCATCATCTGCCAGAGAAACATCTTTGGTACAGCTACGATCTTATCCGTCACATGACCGTAGTAACCGTCAAGCGTCAGTGCGAGATGCTGCCTTTGACTGTCGTGCTGCCACGTAGCTCCGAGGTTCCATTGTCGGCTCTTCTCGGGTTTTAGGCTCCGCCGTCCCACGCCGGTATAGTAGAGATCGTTGAGTGTCGGCGTGCGGAAAATGTCTTTATAACCCAATCGCAAGTGTAAGCCACGCATCGGACTCACCGAAAGACTGAACGCCGGCGTGAGCCGATGAAGGTTAGGCGAGGCATTGCCAACCTCTACCCGTTCCCAGATATTTGTCGAGAGCAACGAAGCCACGGCGGTGAGCCACGGCAGACGGCAGTTGAGCGACAACGAGGTCCAATTCGACCACCGTGTAGGGAACTGGCAGTTGGGCACCGTCGTGTTGAGATGGTTGTACTGCAAATCTGCGGCCAGCGCGGCAATCAGCGATCCGGCGATGCGATGCCAAGCCGTCGCCGAGGCGTAGAGTTCGTTTTGCCTGTAGGTGTTCTCCACCGTGCGCTGTGCCTGCACGTCATGGTCTCGCATCCATGAATAGTTCCACTTCAGTGCTCCCTTCAGTCGAAAGTCATCCGAGATGCGGTTGAGATAGGTCAGCTGCGTGAAAGCATTCTTGTCCGTAAGACGTTCCTGTGCCAGCGGATTGTCGTAGATGACTGCGCCTGGCAAGCCGCGCCACGCCTCATAGCCGTAGGCTTTCAGCCTGAGTTGCTGCCGCGGTGTGAGGTCGTAGCCCAGATTCAGCTCTCCTCGCCAAAGGTTGACATCGCTGTTGCGTCGCCGTTCGTCGATGCGCTGCACTCCGTTTTTCATGTGAAAGGGATAGACGCCGTCGGCACGCTGACCGTCGGCAAACAACGAGGCGTGCAGGCGATGCCATGTATTGGAGAGCAGCACGGTGCCCTCGGCAAAACCATAGGAACCGGTGCGCAGCAGGCCCTCACAGCGACGCGGTACGTCGAAGGCAGACGTAGAGATGTGTACCACAGCGGCAGAAGCAAGACTTTTGGCACTCTGGAAGATGTCGTCGTCCAGACCCACGGTCACCGAGAGAAAGGAAACATTGCCCAGAGAGTAGCGTCCAAGGTCTACCTGACCGGTCTGGCAGTCGCCCACCTGCACGCCATCGTAGACGACTCCGGTATGCTGCGAGCCAAGTCCGCGCACATCCACCGTCTTCATGCCACCGACGCCACCATAGTCGCGTACCTGCAAACCAGCAAGATGCTTCAGTGCCTCGCCCACGTCGAGCGAGGGCAGCCGTGACAGGTCTGAGGCTGTCAACGTCTGTGTCGGTGACGAAGCCTGTGTGTTGACAGGGATGCGCTGAGCTTCCACCGTCACCTCACGGAGATAGCGGGTCGTGTCGGGGAACACCTGTTGCGCACCGGCGGGCAGGGCGGCGACAACGAGAAACAGCAATGATGCGCTCTTCTTTCTTTTCATCTGATCTGACTTCCGTGGCCGTCTCCTCGGACGGACAGTGGAGAATGCTCGCAATGGCAGGTCTTCTGGCTCGCAGTCGGATGGCGAACGGTCTTCCCGACAAAGCTGTCAGTGACACGTGTGTTCGCTCCTCAAAGGACTGCACACAGCAGCGGGACTGTCCGGGATTCTCACCCGGTTCCCTTTTCATCATGCCCCTCGCATGAACCAATTGCGGTGCAAAGTTACAAAAAAAGATGGAATAACAGAGTAGCCAAGAAGATTTATTACGGACCGACACTTCACACATCGCAAACAAAAACATATCTTTCACGAAAACAGAAACGTATCTTTCACGCAAACAGAAACATATCTTTCACGAAAACAGAAACATATCTTTCACGAAAAGATACGAGACAAGGAGACTCGAAAACAATGCGTCAGAGGGGGATGTTCTCCAAGACTCATTGGCCCTATATGAGAGAAACAGACGCACTGATACCACAAATATCACCTAAAACAACAAAAAGAAAGAACAGAAAAAATGCACGCCAAGGCCAATAAATAAAGGCAAACACGCCGAAAAAAACGCGCTGAGAATCGAAAAAAATGAAGCACCCGACCATCTGACCGCAATTTCGCGCAAAATGAGAAAACACAAATATGTAAAAGATAATCAGCAACCTACTAATTTGTCGCACAAACGACTGTTGACATATCATCAACAACCTACTAATTTGTCGCAGACAAGACATAAGTATATATATATCAATAGACTATAATAGTACATAAAATACGATGAAAAGAAGGTATGATAATGAGTAAACGCTAATAGCAAGTAATAAAGAAGGGTTCTCGTAAAACAAAGATCATAACAATAACAAGACGTTCCCTATTTGTCGCCAACACTTTCCCTATATGTCGCAAAGGCCTCAAACATGTTACTAATATGTCGCAGCAAACCTACTAATATGTCGCAGTAAACCTACTAATATGTCGCACCACCTTACTAATATGTCGCCGAACAATCCTGTAACTAATTGGTTTTAAGGATCATACAGCGTCCTACTAATCAATGATACTAAAAGATCTCTAAAGATAGTCTACCCTTTTGAAGTTTTCAAAATTAAATTTTTCTTTTGATATACATCCGTTCACGCATTTGTTAATTCATTTATTTGTATGTATCTACAATTAAATAACCATCTACGTACACCTCTTTTTATATATTCCTTTATCTATCGCAATATATATCTATTCCTTTATTCTTTAGTGTATACACTCATACATTTATTTGTTCTTAGCTTTAAATATATTATCAAGTCTTTATATACATATATAAGAACCTATTTATCTTTGCATATCTATATTTTAAAACATATCTATATACCTATTTATAAATATATAAGACTTTCTATTAATGTATATCTATATATAAATAAAGATTTATATTATCACGTATATAAACAATCTGATATAGTTATATTTTTCTATATTTCCAACTATACAATGTTTTATATAAACATATATTTACTTTTATAAATCCTTATGTTTCTGTATTACGACCAATTTCTCCACCAGCTTTTCTTATTCTGACATCATGGACTTTCGATGAAATCGATGCGTATTATCATTGTCGTCCCCCTACTCTATTCTGCAAATCTTTTGTTTAACTCCCTAAATGATAGACAATTACTAACTATATAAACAATTAAAGAAACATCTATATAAATATTTAAAGAAATATATGCCACCTCTTTTTTCAACGAATTCATCGATACCAGTCGCTCTCTTTTAGATCTTGTTTATTTAGTTATTGATTTGCTTATAAGTCTTTTTATTCATCTATTTAAATATATACAAACATTCATATATAACTATATAGTAATATAAAGATAGATCTATTTGTGTACATATATATAAATATAAAGGTATAAAGAAAACTTTGTGTATATACGTATATAATTTAAAACATAAAAACATCTATATATATCCGTTTCTTTAAATGAATGTTTTTATATATCTATATGCTTAAATACTTTTATCCTTATATTTAAAAGTATTAAAACTTAAAGGTATATTTGTCTATATCATTTTTTATTCTTATATTTGCAACTGTAAATCAGTGGATGTGTGGATATGTTTTTATTTACTTATATATGTATAGGTTTATATGTTCATATACCGCCCTACTCCACTGTTTATATACTTATATATTTGAATAGATAAACGAATAGATAAAGATGAAAAATAAAAAAATAGTTTTCGCCAACCAAAAAGGCGGTGTCGGAAAGTCTACGCTCTGTATCCTCTTTGCTAACTATCTGGCGTGGAAAAAGCAGGATGTGTGCATCATAGACACAGACTTGCAGAAAACCATCATGATGCAGAGAAAAAAAGATCGTGAACTCTACCCCGATACTGAGGAACCATACAATGTGCAGGATTTCGACGTGGCGGATCCTGATACTATGCAGCAACTCATGGACTCAGCGTCACAGACCGACGGCTATGTGCTGTTTGACTCGCCTGGTAATGTTTCCGAAGACGGACTTGTACCTATGTTTACCAATGCTGACTATATCATCTGTCCTTACGAATATGAAGAGAAAACCCTCGACTCCACTGGTATGTTCGTACAGGTGATCAATGCTCTGCGGAAACTAACACCCGAGATGCAGGCTAAACTCTTCTTTGTGCCCAACCGTATCGATGTGCGTATCGGAACAAATGATGAGCTCAAAATGTGGAAGCAGACCGATGCCATATTTAAACAGCTCGGCGCTGTGACGCCGCGTATCACGGCACGTGCGGCACTAAAGCGAATCAATACCTTTGAGATCTCGCCCTCACAACGCGACGCGGTGAGACCCGCCTTCGAGTTTATTATACGTCGAATCAAAGAATGACACATCGAGAGCGGGAAATACATATTTAGATACGACAATGCATATATTATTATATATGTATACGAATACTTTTATATATTATATTTATATATATATGTATATGTGCACGGTGTTAAAAGGCTAAATGACTTGTACTGAATGTGTTATTTGTGTGTGATAGTATATATGTATGCTTCTGTGAATATATAATATATTAATCTATAGGTATAAATAATTAAATATATAAAAATATAAAAA
>OGQX01002101.1_pt1 | contig 16011 bp, 13 predicted proteins | sample 1553291 | NCBI WGS metagenome assembly OGQX01 (sample SAMEA2580030, study PRJEB22360) | human gut metagenome | biome: human gut; feature: human-associated habitat; material: faeces | place: Denmark | collected 2008/2010
ACCCGTATATCCGCAACATCAAGATTCTGGAGGTGTAACATGAAAGAGACCCTGTGTATGGTGATTGGCGCGATCGGCGGCGGCATCGCAGCGCTTTTCGGCGGCTGGGATTCTGCGCTGGTCACGCTGATTATTTTTATGGGCATCGACTTTGCAACCGGTTTGATCACTGGTGCAATGGGAAAATCCAAGCACAGCAAGACCGGCAAGCTGAACAGCAAGGCTGGCTGGTACGGGCTTGCGAAGAAGAGCAGCATCCTGATACTCATTATTGTAGCAGTGCGGCTGGATATTCTGCTGAATACCAACTATGTGCGGGATGCGGTGTGCATCGCATTCTGCGTCAATGAGCTGCTTTCCATCGTGGAAAACACATCACTCATGGGTATTCCGTATCCGCCAGCGCTGAAAAATGCGATTGAAGTTCTGCAGAAACAGGCAGGGAGAAAGGAAGAGGACGATGATTAAGACCTATGGTTATGACGATCGGACACAGCTTTCCGCACATTTCAATGCAAGTGAGTTCCGCTGCAAATGCGGGCAGGCACACGATTTTCAGCTTTCTGATGAACTGGTCGGGAAGCTGGAACAGCTTTATGCAGCCCTGAATTGCAGCAAGATCATTGTCACCAGCGGCTTTCGCTGCGTGACACACGATAAAAATGTCGGCGGCAGCGGTACCGGGCAGCACACGCTCGGACGTGCTGCGGACATTTGCTGCTACGGGCAGGACGGGCAGCCGATCAGCTCGAAGCTGGTCTGCTGCAAGGCGCAGGACATTGGTTTTACCGGCATCGCCAACATCACGGCTGCATACCAGTACACCCATGTGGACGTGCGCGAGAACGGCAAATGGTACGGCGATGAGGTCAAGGGCAACAGTTCCGTCACGAAGGACTTCTACAGCTATTTTGGCATCCGGAAAGGCGGCGATACTGTGAAAGGCATTGATGTGAGCGTGCATAACGGCACGATCGACTGGGGCAAGGTCAAGGCTGCTGGCATCGATTTTGCGATTCTCCGCGCTGGGTACGGCAAGCTGGAGTCCCAGAAGGACAAGCAGTTTGAGGCGAATTACTCCGGCGCAAAGGCGGCAGGTGTCGCCGTTGGCGCGTACTGGCATTCCTACGCAATGGACGAGGATGAAGCGCGGCAGGAAGCGGATGTGTTCCTCTCTGTCATCAGGGGAAAGCAGCTTGACTACCCGGTTTATTTCGATCTGGAGGAGAAGAAGCAGTTTGACCTCGGTCGTGAGAAGGTTTCCTCGATCATGCGGACTTTCCTTGAGCGTGTGGAGGCAGCGGGCTATTTCGTCGGGCTCTACGGTTCCGCTTCCTCGCTGACCACACACACGGAGGATGACATCAAGCGCCGCTACACCATCTGGCTGGCGCACTGGGTGCAGCAGACGAATTACTCCGGTTCTTACGGCATCTGGCAACATTCCGAAAAAGGCAAGGTTGACGGTATCTCCGGCAATGTCGATCTGGACATCGGCTATCAGGATTTCCCCGCAAAAATCAAGGCGAAGGGGCTGAATGGCTACGGTGAAGAAGTCCTGCCGAATCCGCCAGCGCCTGCTGCGGAGGACAGCATCACCGTTGAGGTCACGGTTGATGGTAAGAAGTTCAGCGGAAAACTGAATAAGGCATGATATGGAGCGCCCGTCGGGATTCTTCTCGGTGGGCGATTTTTTTCGTCCAAACGCACTTCTTTTCTGTAGTGGGCAGTAGGAGGTGTTGATATGACAAGCATTGAAAAAGAAAGTATCCGGAAGCTTGCCGCATCCGGGCTGTCCCATGCGAAAATTGCAGAGCAGCTTGGTATTCCGAAGGGTACGGTGAAATCGTTCCTATACCGCAAAAAGGATGACAGCGCCTGCGCTAATTGCGGCGGCACCCTGATTCCTACGCCCCATAAGCGCCCGAAGAAGTTCTGCTGCGCGAACTGCCGTCTGGTCTATTGGAGGAAGCATCATGACGAAGGATAAGGTGCAGGAGCTTTCTGCCTACAAAATGGCAGCGGCGATATTCCGGAAATTCCTCCATGACGGACTGATCACCCGGACGGAATTCCACAGATTCATGTCAAAAATCGCCGAAGAATACAATGTATCATTGTGCAGTATATATCGCGAAAAGCCTTGACTTTATGCGGGTTTCAAAGTTAATATGGTCATGCGAGGTGAGGAAAATGGAACGAAAAATTGAACGGGTTCAATTCCCTGCAAAAATGCCGACGCTGAAAAATGTAGCAGCGTATGCAAGAGTATCCAGCGGAAAGGATGCCATGCTACACAGCCTGTCCGCGCAGGTCAGTTATTACAAGGAGCTCATCAGCAAGCAAAAGGGCTGGAAGTTCTGCGGCGTTTATGCCGACGAAGCCCTGACCGGCACAAAGGATAACCGTGAGCAGTTCTGCCTGCTTCTGGAAGCGTGCCGCAGGGGTGAGATCGACATGGTGCTGACAAAATCCATCAGCCGCTTTGCTCGGAACACGGTCACATTGCTGGAGACCGTCCGTGAGCTGAAGCTGACCTGCGCGTCGATGTCTATTTTGAGGAACAGAACATCCACAGCATATCGCCGGACGGAGAGCTGCTGCTGACGATTCTGGCAAGCTATGCACAGGAGGAAAGCCTGTCGGCAAGCGAAAACCGGAAATGGCAGATCCGGAAGGACTTTGAAAAAGGCAAGATCGGCAGTATTACCATATTCGGGTACCGGCGCAATGCAGACGGGGTTCTGGAGATCGAGCCCGATGAGGCAGAGATCGTCAGGATGATATTCGCCGACTACCTGTCAGGCATGGGCGGGCGGATGATTTCCAATAAGATCAATGAAATGGGGGTTCGTACCCGTCAGGGCAATCTCTGGACATCGCCGCGTATCAAGGAAATCCTGCAAAACGAAAAATATATCGGAAGGATGCTGCTGCAGAAGTATTACCGCAACAACCACATCGAGAAGCGCAAGGTCACCAATCACGGAGAATTGCAGCGCTACCTGATCGAGGATGCGCATGAAGCAATCATCGACATGGAGACCTTTGAGCGTGCGCAGCAGGAAATCCAGCGGCGGCAGATGTATAACTACGGCAATGCCCGGAAGCGCTATCCTTTATCCGGGAGAATCATCTGTGCTGGCTGCGGGAAGCATTATCAGCACAAGAATTACCAACAGGGGGATGTATGGCTATGCAGCACTTATGCACGGCGGGGTAAGAAATACTGCCCGACCGCAAAGCAGTTATCTGAAAAAGCTCTCTATGCGGCTATGGAGGGCATCGGGCAGGTTTCCACCATTACGGTCAAGGGGAATCTGCTGATCTTCCAGTTGGAAAACGGTGAGAGCATCACCAGAGAATGGCAAAATCCGTCGCGCTCGGAAAGCTGGACAGAGGAAATGCGGCAGCAAGCACGGGAAAGGAGTCAGCATGGAAAGAAAGGTCACAATCATTCCGGCGTCGATCAATCCGCAGACGCGGATGCCGGAGACAGCGAAGGTCAAGCGTAAGGTTGCAGGATATGCGCGTGTCTCTACGGAATTTGAGGAACAGCAGACATCCTACGAGGCGCAGATCGAGTATTACACCAACTATATCAAAAGTCGTGACGACTGGGAGTTCGTCAAGGTCTATACGGATGAGGGCATCAGTGCGACCAGCACTGCTCACCGCGACGGCTTCAATGCCATGATCGAAAATGCCCTGAACGGCAAAATTGCCCTCATCATCACAAAGAGCGTCAGCCGATTCGCACGAAATACGGTTGACAGCCTGACGACCATTCGCAAGCTGAAGGAGCACGGCATTGAGTGCTATTTTGAGAAGGAAAATATCTGGACATTTGACGGCAAGGGCGAGCTGCTGCTGACCATTATGTCCTCGTTGGCACAGGAAGAAAGCCGGTCGATTTCGGAGAATGTGACATGGGGACAGCGGAAGCGCTTTGCAGACGGCAAGGTCAACCTGCCGTACAGCCGCTTCCTCGGCTATCGGAAGGGTGAGGACGGCTTGCCGGAGATCGTTCCGGAGGAAGCAGAGATCGTCCGGCTGATCTATCGCACCTTTATGGAAGGAAAAACGCCATACAAGATCGCAAAGATGCTGACGGAACGCGGCATCCCGACAGCGGGAGGCAAATCTCACTGGCACCAGACCACGATCGAGAGCATTCTCACCAATGAAAAATACAAAGGCGCTGCACTCCTGCAAAAATGCTATACTGTGGACTTCCTGACAAAGAAGCGGGTAATCAACGAAGGTCAGGTGCCGCAATACTACATCGAGCACTCCCACAAGCCGATCATTCCGCCGGATGAGTTTGAGGAAGTGCAGGCAGAGCTGACCAGAAGAAGGAAGCTGGGACGGCGATACAGCGGAAACACCATTTTTTCTGCAAAGCTGATCTGCGGGGACTGCGGCTCTTATTTCGGCGCAAAGGTCTGGCACAGCACTTCCAAATACCGTCGGATCATCTGGCAGTGCAACCACAAGTTCAAGGGAAAGAGCTTTTGCACCACGCCGCATCTCTACGAGGAAGAAATCAAGCAGCGGTTTGTCAAGGCATTCGGAGCGTTCTTTGAAAAGCGCGATGAGGTGCTTGCCGTCTGCAAAAGGCTGGTGCAGGAGCTTTCCGATACATCTTCCATTGAAGAACAGATCGAAGCCGCAGCCGCCGAGATGAACGGCATCGCCGATCAGATCCGTGAGCACATTCACAAAACTGCCATGACTGAGGAGAACGGTGATGCACAGTACAAAGCCCTGACTGAGCAATTCAAGAAAGCCGAGGAAAAGCGGAAACGGCTCCAGAAGCTGCGTGATGACCAGATCAGCCGCGTGGACACGATGAACAGTTTTCTGAGAAAGATCGAAAGCACTGAGGAAATCACCACATTTGATGACGACCTGTGGTGCGTGTCGGTGGAGTCCGTCACGGTCTACGGAGACGGAAATATGCTATTCCGCTTTATGGACGGGAGAGAAATTACTGCATAAGATTCATATACCATGCTGCCCACTGCCGGGAAATCTGGCAGTGGGCTTTGTCGTTTCCGTCAATCTTTTCTCCAACCCATTGACTTTCTGATGGTATTGTCAGATAATGTGGTGCGGAGGCGATTGACATGAAACGGGAAATGGCATACCGCATACAAAAATACATCCTGAAGCAGAAATTGCATGACGGTGAGATCACAGCGGAGGAAGCGGCACTGCGGCAGGGGCAGCTATTGAGTGAGCTTGATCCGCCGTACCGCAGCATTGAGGAGGTGGGCGATTTTGAAAATCGAGAAGATACCAGCGACAAAGAAAGCGCAGATAGCTGAAAAGACGAAAATCCGTGTGGCAGCTTACGCCCGTGTTTCGACATTGCAGGACGAGCAGCTCCACAGCCTTTCTGCGCAGAAGGACTACTACCAGAAATACATCCGGAAGAATCCGAACTGGGAGTTTGTCGGCATCTATGCGGACAGCGGGATTTCAGGTGGCTCCGTTCAGACAAGGGCGGAGTTCCAGCGGATGATCGCCGACTGCATCGCGGGGAAAATCGACCTGATCGTAACAAAAAGCGTATCCCGCTTTGCACGGAATACGCTGGATACATTAAATACATTGCAGCAGCTACGACAACTGAACATCGGTGTGTTCTTTGAGCGCGAGAATATCAATTCCCTCGACCAGAACGGTGACCTGCTGATTGCTGTTCTGGCTGGCTATGCGCAGGAGGAAAGCCGGTCGATTTCAGAAAACACGAAATGGGCGATACGGAAGGGCTACTCCAGAGGTGTATACCATTTTCCGTTCGCACGGCTGCTGGGCTATGATGCCGGAATGACCATCAACGAGCAGCAGGCATTGATTGTCCGGTATATCTTTCGCTCCTACCTGCAAAGGAAATCCTGCTATGCCATTTCCAAAGCGCTGAATGAAAGCGGTGTCCCGACGACCTTCGGCGGGAAGAACTGGCGAACTGATACGGTCATATCCATACTACATAACGAAAAATACCGGGGTGATGTACTGCTCCAGAAAAACTTCATCCCGGACTATACCACGCATCGGATTGTGAAAAACACCGGAGAGGTGGCGAAGTATTATGTCCACGAGGCACATGATGCAATCATCGCACCGTTTGTTTTTGACAAGGTGCAGGAGATGCTGGAACATCCGAAACCCAGCAAGGTTCATCCGATGAGTGGTATTCTGCAATGCGCTTGCTGCGGCGGATACTACCGTCCGCTGGTCTGGCATTCGACCACTACGCACGACCGGGTATGGAAATGCTGCCGGAAGAACATCCATATCTACGAGGACGACCTGTATGACGCCATCCGCAGAATCTGGAGCAAGCTGACCGGTATCCGGGCGACGCTGCTTGACTTTGATGATCTCACACTGATCCTCGGATCCGTCACGGTTCATCCGGGCGGGACACTGGTATTCCGGTTCGTGGACGGGAGCCGGAAATCGGTGAAAATTCGCCGGTGAAACGATTTGAAACGATTACTCGGCGAAAAATGCCAAATGAAACGATTTATCAGGCTAAAATGAAACGTTTACAAGGAATTTTGAAACGAATAAATCCCCGAAAGTAGCGTACTTTCGGGGATTATCTGCGTTTATTTGAAACCAGAAATTGTATCAAAATAAACGGTGAGTTATGCCTAAGGGCTCTCATTTTGATACAAATCAAGCCCGAAAATCCCGCAATTCTGCGAGGCTTTTTGTTTTTCGGCTGAAAATCAAGAGATTTGCTATCGTCTAGAAAAGCGAAAATTGAGAGCTTAATCGCAAACGATAAGCAAAGGTATCGTTTGATTTCTGGAGGCTGTTTCCGGACATTGTTTGTACATATATAGAGCTATCGTTTGCGAGGCACTCGATTTTGGGATATCGTTTGGTATTTGAAAATTGGTTTCAAAAATTAAGTTTAATTTCTGATTTTGCGAGAAATTCAGTGGCTATCGACTTATTTTCTAAAGCCCTAAAATTTTTCTTGCTTGGGATTCTTCCATGCCGCTGGCGATGAGGTTTGCAAGGGCTTTCATGAGACCTTTAACTTCTCCTCTAGCTTCACCGATTGCTTCGCCTTCAGCTCTGCCCTTAGCCTCACCGATTGCTTCACCTTCAGCCTTGCCTTCAGCAATTGCATCCTTTCGGATATCTTGAATGGCTTTACACATATCGACCGTCTCCTTTCCCTCCGGAAATTTCATTTCTGAATGCGTAATCGTGTTGATGGCGTCTGCCGTTCGTTTGGAAATGCTCTTGAATGCTGCATCTTCTGTAACGATTTCTTCTAAGCGTTTCTTGTCTTTAGAGTACTTGATGAATTTCAGCAGCTCACACAATTCCGTCTGAAACTTCTCCAGTTCCGTATCTGACAATTCTTCCGGTGCAATGAGATTGATTTTGTAATCCGGTGTGTACTGTAAAATTCGTTCGTCTCGAACGAGCATCATCTTGTGTATACTTCTCGGTGCGTCCCATTTATCCGCTCCAAAATAAATCACAAGCGTAATCACCGGCAGCAAATAATCGTCTTTATGAAAGCCGGATAGAAACTCCTCATGTGTCCCATACTTTTTCGCCTGCTTGTGTGATTTCCTTGCCGTCTCCACTTGATTGGAATATTGCATGGAATCATACAGCATATTCCGAACCGGCATGGCATAATGCACATCGGTTTGGTTCTCGATGCCAAGAATGCAGTATGCTGCGTTATCATCAGCTTTTGCAGTTAAAAGCTTCAATACATCTCGACTCTTCTGTTCCGGAACAGTTGCTCCGTCTTCGCCAAAAGGCAGAGCCAGCATGGTAGTGTCCATTTCTCGAAGCTGTTCCGGTTGAATTACCGGTTCGCCATTATACAATAGGAAATTAAATGCGTCAGCAAAAGTCGCTGCGTCTTTCATATAGTCTTTTGTAATACTGTCTGTGTCGTGCATTGGAATTGCCTCCTTCCGTTGGTGCTACATATAGTATACCATACTTCCACGTGAAATGCAAGGGCGAGTTTGTGCAAATCACCGGATTATCTTTGCCTGATATAAAAATGCGGAGCAACCGAAGCTGCTCCGCAATTTAGGGAAAGTGCTAGAATCTATTGATAAAGCAAATTTATAGCTCTATCAGCATTCGTTTCAACAAACACAGGTCAAACACATTCAATCTCTCATCTTCGTAGAGATCTGCTGCTTTCCAGTTTGGAAGAGTGGTATCCGGTACAGAGAGCAGCCACTTTTGCAGGAGAACTGCATCGGCAATGGTAATGTTTCCGTCATTGTTGACATCACCCATGATGGTCGTATCGGATATATCTACAAAGGCAATCCCATTTTCTGTTGCGTAGGTTTCTGCTGTGCTTCCAGCTTTTCCATAGATTGTCAAAATCTCAGAAATAGAGCCACCTAGATTTCCAACAGAACCGCTTTCCATCGTAACAACACTTTCTGGAATCCAAATTTTCTCCAAAGAATCGCATCGATAAAAGGCATATCTCTCAATCGTTGTAACGGAGTCAGGAATAATTACTTTCTCCAATGCAGAACAATCATAAAACGAATTGCTTGGAATCGTAGTAATCGAACCTCCAAGCGTTATATTTGTAAGAGCTGTGCATCCGCTTGCCAGTGAACTGCCAATAGAAGTAACGGTATTGGGAATGTTCAAAGATGTCAATGATTCACAATCATAAAACGCACTGTTCCCAATGGATTCGACTTGATTCAAATCAATCGTCTCCAATGTGGACGATAAGAATACGCTATTCCCAATTGTTTTTACGGAATCAGAAAGCTTCACTGATTTGATTTCTCCTCCGGAAAAAGCTCTGTCACAAATATAGGTTACCCCTTCCGGAATCACCAAATCTGTTTCCGTTCCTTGATAGGCTTGCAGAAATTTGTCCTGTACAATCACCCAATCCGGCTGGTTCGCAAGCCACTTTGTTGCACTGAACACATTGCCTCCAAGGTAAGTCAACTCTCCTTCAATTGTAATGTCTTCCAATTCAGTACAGCCAACAAAAGTGAGTTCGTTCAATTCTGTAACCCCTGCTGGAATTGATATACTAGCCAATGAAGAACAATTATAGAATGCAGAATCACCAAGTTCAGACAATGTTCCAGGCAGCGTGATTTCTGTCAACTCCGAACAATCGTGAAACGCTCCAGTTTCGATGCTCTTCAATCCTTCAGAAAACTGCACCGATTGCAACTGTGTACAATCTCCAAAAGCTCCAATGCCAATCGTGGTTAAAGAAGATGGCAATTCAATGCTTTTCAAGGAAGTGCAATTCCGAAAGCTGTTTGTACCAATTGTTGTTAGCGTATCCGGAAAATCAATGGTTTCTAGTGCAGTGAGATCTGTAAAAAGAGCATCGCCAATTTTCGTAATGCCATCTCGCAATACAAGAGATGTAATCTGGTCACGCTCATCATACCATGGTACTTTTGTTCCATCTTTTTCGATAACTTCCGGCGATTTAATAGTCAGAACGCCATCATCGAGAGAGTAAAGAATCGCCGCATCCGCCGGAATCGCAGAAAATGGAATTGCTGCTATGGCAATTCCGCAAGCGGCAAGCATACTTACGGCTTTTTTCAAAAATTTCATGTACCGTTCCTCCTTATTGCAGAAAAGCACCATGCTTTGAACCTATTTCGAGGCATGGTACTTTTTCTGATTTTACAATTGCAAGTCTTACTTTTGTTTTCTCTTCAATGCACCGGAACCAATTACCATTACAGCACCAGTTCCAGTCATGCAAGCTGCCAGTATAACCACTACATGATACCATTTGGAATATCCGGTTTGTGGAAGCGTAGTGTCATCCGTTGTTGTGGTAGTTGTAGAGGTTGTTTCTGTTGTATTAGTGCTGGTTTCTGTTGAGGCTGCTTTTGCGGTTTCATCGACTTTTGCAATATCGGAAGTTAATTCGGTCGTAGTGGAACTGTCTGTCAAAGCTTTTGTTTCATCTACTTCGACAATATTGGCAACTGTTGTGGTATTGCTAGTTGAATCTGTTGTCTCAACTGTCTCCGTGGTCATATCACCAATAGTTGTGAAATTTGTTTCTGTTGTTGTAACAGTTGATTCCACATTGGAGATTGTGGTGGTTTCTGTAATTGTCTCCGTGCTATTGGCGGTTGTAACAGTTGTTGTATCAGTGGTCGTGATGATTACATCAGTGGTAGTTGTTGTCGTATTCGGATCAGCATCTAAAGCAATGAAAGTAAAGCCGTTTTCATTTGCGTAAGTTTCGGTTGTAGAGCCGATGTAACCATACATAACAATATCGCTCAGTTCTCCTTCATAAGAAAAACCTATACCGGTATTTGTTAGATCAATATTACTTGAGTAAATGTAGACATTCTTCAAATACTTCACATCTAAGAAGGAATCATTTCGAATTGATTGCACATTTTTTCCAATAATAAGAGTATCAACATTTCCGATTAAATGATCTTCACTTGCAATGGAATCAAGAACTTCAACATTGATGCTAAGAGTATCTATAGGATGTTCAGAAAGCCATTCAAATAAGTCACCATTTTCTTCTGAGAACAGCTCTTCAAATGTCACACATGAAGCACTCAATATTAACCCGTTAACAGTACATATGTTGCCTTCGAATATTGCATTCCAATTTCCATTTTCGTCCTCGAGCAGTAATGTGTCGGATGAAATAGACCAGCCAATATTCTTAATAGATCCCGATGATTCAAGTGCAACCACAGATGTAGAACCAAAGCATAAAAAAGCAAATACACACACAGATGCTAAGAAACTCTTAAATCGTTTTTCTATCTTATTCATATGATTCAATTCCTCCAAGGGCATCTACTTAATCTTGCAGTCATAGTTATCATATAGATATGCAACAAATGCACTTAAACCATTTTGTATATCCGAATCAGAAATGTTATAGCTTGAATCATATTGATCTATCTTCTTTGTAATAAAGAAACTAAAGGTGAATTTTTCTGTGAATGTTTGCATATCAGATAAAGAAAGAACAGTTGCTATATCTTTTACATAGGCGCTTGTACTTGAGTAAATAAAGTATGAATTAAACACATCTCGAAGAGATTCGTTTCTACTTACTAAAAAAATATCATTTACTCCAAGTGATGCAACATCTGCATATAAATCGTCTTTACTGAAATAATCGTCAGAGCGACCCATCTGATTATAAAATGCATCATATATCGTTGTATATTGATTGGTGTTGTACGTTTTATTATATGCAGAATTCATCAATGTCTGAAAATCTCCAGCCCATCCGCACAAATTATCTATATACTCTTTGTCTACTAATACCTTAGCAAAACTATTATATGAATACGCACTTAATGTTGCACACATATGATATAAATCAATATGCTCTCCTAAGTCGCCAGCATTTATCTCGGTTGTGTTCACAAAATATTTATACACACTCTCATACGAGGAGTTCAAAAAATTTTTAAATGAATTAAATTCACTTTCAGAGAGAGTTCCAGCTGCGTTATTCCAATTAGAATGATTCCAGTTATAATCTGAATTGAAGCAACGCAAAAATGTAAAAGCAAGCCATATATCTTTTCTTCCATAATAATCATCATTTTCTGATGATGTATATGAATTTTCAAGATACTCTTGTGCTGCTTTCTGCAGCTCGCCCATTTTCTGAGCAAAGTATCCATTCAACTGATAATTCAGTGGATCTGGGTCGGCATTATCAAAATCAAGGTCTCCATCAGTATCATCATTCTTCGGATCAGAATTCATCTTAAAATAAATACCGCCACACGCATTAACTTCTATGTTGGGATAGTACTCCGAAACATATTCCGCTGCCAGTTTTGCATCTGTGTCATCGTTCACATACATAACATTGACTTCTTCGCTATCTTTCAATCCATCACCATCACTATCTTTAGGATTGCTATCGAGAGTTCCATCGTTATTCGTATCCTTCGACTCAGTATCGCTGAACAGCACTTGACCATTTGCAACTGGCATACCGTATATTTCAAACAAATCCGGAATTCCATCGTTATCTATGTCCGTCTCGGTATCATACTTTTCTGTAACATTAATGTTCAAGAAATATGGTACTAATTCCTTGGCGGTATTGGCGTAGAAATATTCGCCGCCGGTTCTTTCTGCCATTTCTTCCAAAATGGTTTCGCAAACGTTATCTGTCAAACCAATTGTATAAATTTTAATTCCTGCAGCTTTTGCTTCATTTATAATGGAATAATCAAAATCATCTGGATCTATGTTATATCCACTATCATTAGTTGGGTATCCATCAGATAGGAAAATTATAATATTTTCAGAAGATGTGTTATTATCCACATCCAAGCTATTGATGGAGTATTGGAGAGCTTCTTCATAGTTCGTTGTACCAATAGATGTTACATTATCAATCGTCTCTTTCAATAATTCTTTGTCCTTTGTTAAAGTACTAAGAGATTGCTTGTCATTTACATTACTTGCAAATAATGTAACAGAAGCTAAATCATTGTCTGCCATGACATTTACAAACCCTTTTGCAGCATCAACTCTGCATCTATCTGGGTCATTCCAACTCATACTTGAGGAGCAATCTATGGTAATTGCTGTGTGCAAGTCAACATCGCTCTCCGGATAATAATTTTCTTTCCATGCAGCATACCACTTCTCACAATCCACAATCAGATACTTGCTAAAATGCGTAATTGCAATAGAAAGTGTAGAATTCTCACTATTTCGGGTCGTTTCCATCTCTTCAAATCGCTGTTCTTCCTCATTATACCACAGAACAGTCAAATCGTCAAATGAGCTTTCCCCAAGTGCTTCTGCATCAACATGGAATGTAATAGTTCCTTCTGTGATTGTTGAATCCGATGAAATGTCGTAAGGTTCGCCAATCAAACCAACCACATTAGAGCACATCCAATCGGTATCCATAACACTTTCCACTGTGGTATTTGAATTGATGTAGCCTGTTCCTTCAAATGCCACATCTATTTTCTGAACCACTGTATCTTCGTCAGCAGCATCAAAAGTTTTACTTTGAGAAAATTTCTCTTCATTATCCGGAATACCGTCTCCATTCGTGTCTACCACCAATGGATTCAAACCAAGAGCAATTTCATCACCGTCAGACAAACCATCCCCATCGGTATCTGATTTCAGTGGATCTGTACCATAAGTATTTACTTCGTCACCATCGGACAGCCCATCATGATCGGAATCTGCTGTAAGTGGATCTGTTCCCAGTGTGTACTCTTCATAGTTGGACAACCCATCTTTGTCGCTGTCGTATACACCATCATTTTGTGTAACATCTAAAGAATTTGCATTGGTTGGATCCGAATTCAGTGTTTTTACTTCATATCCATCTGGTAATTGATCTTGATCGGTATCAGCAACTGCAGCATCTGTACCAATTAGTTGTTCATAAAGATCCGGTAAACCATCTCCATCGGTATCAGGAAGATTTTCCCAATCTTCATAACAATGCAGCAGGGTTACATAATCCGCATCTACTTGTACTTCTGTCAAGGAATAACTTGAAATCTCCGGTTCGCCATCCTTCACACCAATAAAGCCAAGGGAAACGCTGGAGTTTGCTGCAACTGTTCCGGTATACGTCCCTTTCAACAGATAGCTGTATGGCTCCAATTCTGTAACCGTTGCCGCCCAGCTGTTGGTGATTTCCGTAATAGTGAAGTTTGTATCAATGGTCAGTTCCCATGCCTCAATCGCAGTGTCTGTGTTATTTTGGATGACGATTTCGCCGCTGAATGAATCGCCCCAAGACTGGTTTACATTCAATGAAACCGTATACCCATCCGTCTTGGTTCCTCTTTTCTGGCAGAGTGTAAAGGATTCCGGAACTGCTTCGCAATCATTCACCGCATAGCCGAAAGTCACAGAGGAATCCGGTGCGACATCGGCATTGTAACCACTGTTTTTGAAATACGAGATTCCATCAGATGTTGTCAGCTGCTGGCAATCGGTCGTATACTGCACTTCTCCATTTGGATCGAAATACAGCATCCAATCCTCAATTGTACTGTCACCCGTATTGGACAAAGTGATGGATACCACTTCCGTATCGCCCCACGAGTTGGTTACTTGGTATGAGACTTCATAATCATCATACACATAGGTTTGGTTATTTGTTTCTGCTTCATCTTCTGCAAAAGCAGAAAATGGCATACTGGTAAACATACTTGCAGCCATAGCTACCCCAACCAGTCCAGAAGTTACTCTTTTAAACTTTGACATATAAGCCTCCCATCATTTTTTCACCTGATCGAAATGAATCGATCTTTTTCTTCCTGCATCATAAAATGGCTAATTTTTGATGTGAACCATCGAAATCAGATCTCTTATGTGCAACCTCTGTTTTTTATCTGTTTTTTGCATCACCTCGTATATAATGCAGTAAATATCTTACTGCATTTCTATTTTATTTTTTGGCTACTTTAATCTTGGTATCAATAAACACAGCTCATTCTTCCGCTTTCATTCCCGTTACAACCATTCTTCTTTCCCCATCATCTGTACAGGTAACAATTGTGATACGGTCGTCGCCGTAATCCTGTAAAATCCAAGTATCTTCCGGCTCTACGATATCAATTTTCGATACGGTGTAGGTGTACGTTGTATGATTTGCATCGTTATTGATAAGATAGATCTTATCCCCCACTTCTACCTCTGATAACGTATTGAAAATCTCCGCATAAATCGTACTGTTGTGACCGGCGATACAGAAGTTTCCAGAACCAACTGCACCAGTATTTTCAAAATGCCCAGCAGCAATGTGCAGATTATCGCCATCTGTTCCTTCGACTACCGGAACATAGATATCAGCACTTGGAATGTCCAAGACGATGCTGGTTTTTAGAAGCTGTTGTTTTTGAATTTCACGGCTGATATGCTTGTAACCAAAAAAGCATAAAATAAATATGCCAACGGTTATGAAAAGTAGCCCGAAAAATAATACCTTTTTCTTTGATTTCATAGCAACGTTTCCTTGAATTAGCGAAAAAGCCAAGGTTCAACACACATGGCTTTTTCGCTTTATACATAAAATGAAATCTCTATCATTCGTGTTTCCGACTTACATAACTTACCAATGCAGAACCAATCAAAATTAACGCAGTTCCTAGCATTGCTGCATCTTTTGAAGAAACTCGATAACCTGTTTGTGGTAATCCGCTGGATTCTGTTGTTGACGTAGTAACAAATGTAGCAGTTGTTGTAATGTCCGAAGCAGATGTTTCCATAGGCTCTTCACTTGTAACTTCTGTCTGCGTTGTAGTTGCTGTTTCCTCGGATGAAGTGGAAGTAGTTTCTACACTGACAACTGTTGTGGATGTTGTAGTTACAGAGGTATTTTCTGTCGTTGTTGTAGATAATCCTGCAATGTCATTATATACCTTATAACTCCCAACTAATAGTGCTTTATCGACAATCGAGCTTGGACCTTGTTTTCCCGAATATAGCAATTCTGAATTTGCAACTGTGCCATCCTCAGAACAATCCACATAAATGATGTCTTTCTGCTCCAAAATCAACAAGATTTTTTTCGCTCCTGTTTCATTCAACCAAAATTCAACGTCTGTCACACCACTTCCACCAATGAAATCCGGGCATCCCGCAATCGCAAGCATTCCATTATACACCTGCTGAAAATCATTCTCTGATGCAAGAAGGTTGCTGACATCCTCCATAGTAACTCTTGCTGAGTCCTGCTCAATCTCCCCAAGAATTTCTTTCTCTTTCCGAGGAAATTCCCCGAATAACAACTTTCCTTTTGCTTTCAATTCGGAAAGTTGTTCTTGTTGCTCCGTAGAGGAATCTGTGTATTTCGTATCCTCTCCAAATTCGACATTACTTGTCGTAACAACACACTCCGTAGTAGTTTCCACAGGAGTTGTGGATGTTGTAGTTACAATCGAGCTTGAACCTTGTTTTCCCGAATATAGCAATTCTGAATTTGCAACTGTGCCATCCTCAGAA
>OGQX01002103.1_pt1 | contig 15994 bp, 10 predicted proteins | sample 1553291 | NCBI WGS metagenome assembly OGQX01 (sample SAMEA2580030, study PRJEB22360) | human gut metagenome | biome: human gut; feature: human-associated habitat; material: faeces | place: Denmark | collected 2008/2010
GGAGCCGTCGCCGCCGATGACCACCAGCGCGTCAATGCCCAGCTCACGGCACTTTGCAGCGCCCTTGTCCTGACCCTCCTTGGTCTTGAACTCCAGGCAGCGGGCCGTATACAGGATGGTGCCACCGGCAGAGATGATATTGGAAACGCTGCGCAGGTTCATTTCAAAGCACTCGCCGTCCAGCAGGCCATTGTAGCCGCGCTGAATGCCGATCATACGGAAGCCCTTGTGCAGGCCTGCACGGACAACGGCGCGAACTGCAGCATTCATACCCGGAGCGTCGCCGCCGCTGGTCAGCACACCAATCGTTTTGATTTGCTTTTCCATGGAAAGATTCCCTCCAATTGTTTCGTCATTTACCTATGGAGCACTTACCCTCTCTCTTTGGGCACCAGCTCCATCGCCTTGCTCAGATCATAACTTGCCTTTAGACATTATAACACAGTTCCCGCTTGAATCCAATACCTTTTTGGCACTTCGTTAAAAGTTTATTAAAATTCACAGGCGTACGTCTTGGTGTTGTTTTTGGCACACGTGCACCTGGTTTGAATCGTTCCTGCGCATGTCATTTTGTTGCAATATTCTCTTTACCCACGATGCGCTGCAGTTCCTCAAAGAAAAGCGGATGACCTGACGTATACAGCCTGCGGGGAGCCGCCAGCTTCTGTTTTGTGTCCTCCAGATAGAAGATCACCGGCATATCACCGTCAAAAATCTCCAGCAGATTGACCACCTTTGCGTACTCCGGGCTCGTGCGGGAGGGCAGCCGGACGTAGAGCCGCCGGGCAGCATCCCGCATCTGATTGGGGCGGTTGGCCTGCGGCCTGACGGGGTTATAGCCCTCAATGGGCGAAATACTCTCGGCAACCAGGCGGGCAGGTTCATCCTCTCGGATAGACAGGCGGCCCTCAATGACCACGACCGCGTTATCGTGCAGCACGTCCCGGAATGTTTCCAGTGTGCGCGGGAACACGATGACCTCCATGGTGCCGGTCAGATCCTCTACGCTGGTATAGGCCATCATGCTGTTGGTCTTTGTCGTCACCATTTTGCTCTTGACAATGGTGCAGACGATGCGGACATGGCTATTGTCCGGCACATTGGCATCCTCACCGGTCAGAGCTTTGATGGTGTGGGTGGCAAACTGAGCCGACTGCTCCCGGTAGGCATCCAGCGGATGACCGGAAAGGTACAGGCCGCTGACCTCTTTCTCCTGTTGGAGCAGCTCGGCGTGGGTATACTCAGGGCAGGGCTTAATCTCATAGCTGTCGGCGGCAGACGTATCGTCCGTGCCGCTCATCATCGAGAAGAGGTCGATCTGACCATCCAGATTCTTCCGGCTGTCACTCTCGATGCTCTTGAGCACGCCCTCAGTTGCTTCGACCAGACTGCGGCGGTTGGAGCCGAGATTATCAAAGGCACCGGCCTTGATGAGGCTTTCCACAGTGCGGCGGTTCAGCTCGGTGCCATGCATCCGTTTGCAGAAATCATACAGGCTGGTATAAGGCTTTTCCTGCCGCTCCTCTACGGAGCGTTCAATCAGCCGGGTGCCGACATTTTTCACGGCGTTCAGACCAAACCGAATCCGGCCACTGTCCTCTGCAGTAAAGCCGCTGCCCGAGATATTGATATCCGGCGGCAGGACCTTGATCCCCAGCCGGGCGCACTCACCGGAATACTCGATGACCTTGCCGGTGTTGTCCAGGACACTGGTCAGCAGAGCAGCCATAAACTCGCTGGGATAATGGCACTTGAGGTAGGCTGTCTGGAATGCCACATAGGCATAACAGGCGGCATGACTCTTGTTGAATGCGTAGGACGCAAAGCTGGACATCTCATCGTAAATTTCGTTTGCAACCTTTTCCGAGATGCCGTTTGCCACACAACCCGGGCACTCGTTGCCGGGGTCTGTGCAGCCGTGGACAAAATGTTCCCGCTCTGCCTCCATCACAGCGTGTTTCTTCTTGCTCATGGCACGGCGGACATTATCTGCCTGCCCGAACGAAAAGCCTGCCAGCTCCCGGAAGATCTGCATGACCTGTTCCTGATAGACGATGCAGCCATTGGTCACATCCAGAATGTGAGCCAGCTGCGGGGTCTTATAGCTGATTTTGTCCGGTTCATGGCGGTTGCGCAGGTAGGTCGGGATGGAATCCATCGGGCCGGGGCGGTACAGGCTGATCAGAGCGATGACATCTTCCAAATTCTGCGGCTGCAGGCCCACCAGCACCTGCTTCATACCCGAAGATTCAAGCTGGAACACGCCTTCGGTCTCACCCCGGGAGAGCATTTTGTAGGTCTCAGGATCGTCATAATCCAGCTTGGCGATGGAGAAATCCGGTTCTTTTTTCTGGATGGCCAGCTCCGCATCCCGGATGACCGTCAGGGTGCGCAGACCGAGGAAGTCCATCTTCAGCAGACCCAGCTCCTCGATCTCCGTCATGTTGAACTGGGTCACGGGCAGGCCATCGTTGGTGGCAAGGGGCAGATAATAATCCGTTGGTTCCGGGGTAATCACAACACCGGCTGCATGGGTAGAAGCGTGGCGGGGCATTCCCTCCACCTTCATGGCAGTGTCGAGCAGTTCCGTCACCTTCGGGTCCGTTTCATACATCCGCCTGAGCTCCGGTGAGACCTCCAACGCATGTTTGATGGTCATTTTGAGCTCCGCCGGGACCTGCTTTGCTACTACATCCACTTCCTGATACGGCATTCCCATCACACGGCCCACATCGCGAATCGCATTGCGGGCAGCCATGGTGCCAAAGGTAACGATCTGAGCTACATGGTCAGCGCCATACTTGCGGTTGACGTAGTCGATCACTTCCTGGCGGCGCTCGTAGCAGAAGTCCACATCGAAATCGGGCATACTGACACGTTCCGGGTTCAGGAAGCGCTCAAAGATCAGGTTATAGCGAATGGGGTCAATGTCAGTGATACCCACGCTGTATGCTGCGATACTGCCCGCACCGGAGCCACGGCCCGGGCCCACCGGGATTCCCTGGCTCTTGGCATAGTTGACGTAATCCCAGACGATGAGGTAATAGTTGGTATAGCCCATCGTCTTGATGACACTGATCTCGTAGTTCAGGCGGTCTTTGTTGGCCTGTGGCACATTGGAACCATAGCGGCGCTCCAGACCTTCCCAGCAGAGCTTTTCAAAGAACGCCTGGTTGTCCATGCCGCCGGGGGCCTTATAATACGGAATTTTGGTGTTACCAAACTCAAAATCAAAATTGCACTGGTCGGCAATGATCTGTGTGTTGGCACAGGCATCCGGCACCATGGCAAACAGATCGTACATCTCATCCGTTGTTTTAACGTAGAATTCGTCAGTCTGGAACTCCATACGGTCGGCATCCTGCATGGTTTTTCCAGTCTGGATGCAGAGCAGGATCGCCTGCATCTTGGCATCCTCCTTGCGCAGGTAGTGGGAATCGTTGGTGGCTGCCATAGGGATGCCGGTCTCCCGTGCCAGCTTGATGAGCTGGGGCAGCACAATGTTATCCTCTTCCAGCCCGTGATCCTGCAATTCAATGTAGTAATTGCCCTCACCAAAGAGGTCGCGATACCACAAGGCAGAAGCCTTAGCGCGCTCGTAATCGCCGGACAGGATCGCCTGCGGGATTTCACCCGCCAGGCAGGCAGAGAGGCAGATGAGGCCTTCGTGGTATTGCTCCAGCAGCTGCTTATCCACACGCGGCTTGGAGTAGAAGCCCTCGATAAAGGCGGCAGAAACCAGCTTGGCAAGGTTTTTATAGCCTGTCTCGTTCTTGCACAACAGGATCAGATGATTGTTCCCATCGATCTTGTTCACCTTATCAAAGCGGGTGCGGGTGGCCACATAGACCTCACAGCCGATGATGGGCTTGATGCCCGCCTTTTTGGCCGCCTTGTAAAACTGCACACAGCCGTACATCACACCGTGGTCGGTGCAGGCAATGGCAGTCTGGCCACACTCCTTCACCCGATCCATCAGCTGGTCGATGCGGCAGGCACCGTCCAACAGACTGTATTCTGTATGGATATGGAGGTGGACGAAGTCTCTTCCCTGCTTATTGCCCTCACTGGGTTCGATCATTTCGTTTCCTCCTTTTCCGCGTTTTCTTCCAATCTTCTGCGCAGATCTTCTGCCAGCGCTTCCAGCTTCTTCATCCGGTGCGAAAGCCCCGATTTGCTCACGGGCGGGTCAAAACAGGCACACAGAGCTGTCAGGGACAAGTCCGGATTTTCCATTCGAATGGCCGCGGCCTGCTGCAAGACCTCGGGCAGTGTTTCCAGCGCACCCTGCTCCTGCAAAAAACGGATTGCACGGGTGGTCTGGGCATTGGCCCGGGCCGTTTTGCCCAGATTTGCGGTATCACAATTGGTCTGACGGTTGATCTGGTTGCGCAGCTGCTTGACTGCCTTCTGGGCATTCATCCGGGCCGAAGCTTCTGCCGCTCCCATAAACGCAAGGATGCGCTCCACGCTGGCGCTGCTTTTGACGTAAATCAGGTTTACGCCGTTGCGGCGAGTACGGTGGGGCGCAAATTCATGCTCAGCAAGCAGGGCCTCAAAATCCTTTGCAAGGTTGGTGCGTCCGGTCAGAAATTCCAGATTATACTCCTTCTGTGGGTCCGTCACAGTGCCGCCGCACAGGAATGCCGTGCTGATATAGGCACTCACGCAGGTCTGGCACCGGATGAGCCCCGGGTCGATCTGCAAGCTCGTCTCGCTGCCCGTGGTGCCGAACAGCTCGTGCAGCCGGCACACCTGCTCCGGTTCCCGGATGCCGAACTCATATACCACACCGCTGGGGCGGGGCTTTTCCAGCACCGTACCCTGCACGCCGCAGCGGGCAAACAGCTGTTCGGCCACACGGGCGGTCAATTCCTGCTCAGTTTGCAGCACAAGGCCCCGTGCATCAAAATATTTGGCAAAGCAGGCGATGCCATAGGCTGCCGCCCGCACACAGCAATCCTTTTGCAGCTGTAAACTGCGCTGTGCGATCTCTTCCCGTGCCTGGGATGCAAAACTCATGTCACTCTCATTTCTGTTCTCACGGGCTCTGCCGGGTCAGCGCGCCGCATCACGGTGCTGAATGCCGGTCTGATAGCCCAGTTGTTTGCAATATTCCGCGATTTTCCGCGCAAAGGTGATCGAGCGGTGCTTGCCGCCCGTGCAGCCCACTGCAATGGTCAGCTGGCTTTTACCCTCCTTGACATAGAGGGGCAGCGCATACTCCAGAAAACCTTCGTACCGGCGCAGCAGTTCCTTTGCCTCCGGGTGGCCCATGACAAAATCCACCACTTCCTCATCCAGTCCCGTTTTATGCTTGAGCTCCGGGATATAGAAAGGGTTGGGCAGGCAGCGGACATCCAACACCAGGTTCGCATCCTCTGGGATGCCGAACTTGAAGCCGAAGGACATCACGGTGAGCCGCATTGCTGCCTTTGCCCCGCCATCTGGCGCAAACAGATTACAAATGCGCTCCTTGTTCTGGGCCGTGGAGAGAAACTCCGTATTGATGGTGTAGTCTGCCCGTTCCCGGAAGGGCTGCAGGATCTGTCGTTCCTTTGCCAGCGCTTCCCGGGTGGAGATTCCCTCGGCAATGCTGATGGGATGGCGGCGGCGGGTCTCGCTGTAACGGCGCATCAGCACATCGTCCGGGGCATCAATGAATAAGATCTCGTACTCGATGCCCTGCTCATCCAGCTGGTGCAGCGCCTGTTCGATCTGCTCGCTGGTGTGGCAGCCGCGCACATCCATGGAGAGCGCCACCCGCTTGAGCTGGTTATCACCTGCCTTGGAGAACGCCGTGATGCTGGGCAGAAGCTCTGCCGGAACATTGTCGATACAAAAAAAGCCGATATCCTCCAGTGCGTTCATCGCAACCGATTTTCCCGCACCGGAAAGCCCGCTGACGATCAGAAGATCCATACCATTTTCCCTCTTATGCCTTGACCACTCGAATTTCCTTTTCCAGGTCGTACCCGGTCTTTTCCTTTACGACTGCCCGCACCTCATCGCACAGGGCCAGCACATCGGCGCAGGTCGCGCCGCCCAGATTCACCACAAAGCCGCAGTGCTTCTCGCTGACGGCAGCACCGCCGTGGCGATAGCCCCGCAGGCCGCACTGGTCGATGAGGGCAGCCGCAAACGCTCCCACCGGCCGCTTGAAGGTGCTGCCGGCGCTGGGCTTATCCAGCGGCTGCTTATCGACGCGCTTCTGCATCAGCTCATCCATCCGGGCCTTGATGGCTGCCGAATCTCCACGCTTCAGGTGGAACTTTGCGCTCAGGATGCAGCCGCCGTTTTCCTCAAAGATGCTGTGCCGGTAGGAGAGGTCGAGGTTTGCGGCATCTTCTGTCACGATCTCGCCTTCTCTGGTCAGATACGTCACAGAGACCAGCACGTCTTTCATCTCTCCGCCGTAGGCACCGGCATTCATATAAACTGCACCGCCCACTGTGCCGGGGATGCCATAAGCAAATTCCAGGCCGGTCAGGCTGCTGTCCAGCGCCGCCTTACACAGAGCAGAAAGCTTCAAGCCTGCGCCAGCGATGACTGCATCGTAGACCGCCCCCGGCTCTGCACCCGGATGGCTGACGTTTTCCAGAAAACCAATTCCCATTTTCAGAGCCGTGGTATCCACGACCACGCCCCGGTAGCCCGCATCCTCAAACAGGATGTTGCTGCCGTTGCCCAGCAGGTAATATTTCACATCGCACGCTTTGCACAGTGCGATCACACGGCAGAGCTGTTCCTCCGTCTCCGGCTGGACAAAAACATCCGCCGGGCCGCCGATTTTAAAGGTGCAGTGGGCGGAAAGAGGCTCGTTCTCGGCAAAGCGGATTTCCTCCGCCTGCAGCTGTTGTTTCAATCGTTCCATAAAACAGGATTCCTTTATCTGTAATCTTCATTCAACGGTGCCGTCCAGACCCAGACGGATCAGCAGCTCCTTGGCAGCATTATAGCCCATCCGCTTCTGGCGGTTGTTGATGGCGGCGGTTTCCAGCACAACAGCCAGATTGCGTCCCGGGGAGACCGGGATGCTGGTGCTGGGGATGTTCACGCCCAAAATCTCGTAATATTCGCTCTCCAGTCCGGTGCGCTGATAGTTCTTGGTGGGGTCCCATGCTTCCAGCTGGACCACAAGGTCCAGGCTCTCGCTCTCCTTGACCGCACCCACGCCGAACACACGGGCCACATTGACGATGCCGATGCCGCGCAGCTCAATAAAATGGCGGATGTTCTCCGGGGCCGTGCCCATGATCTGGCGGTTAGAGACCTTGCGCAGCTCCACCGCGTCGTCCGCCACCAGACGGTGGCCGCGCTTGACCAGCTCAATGGCCAGCTCACTCTTGCCGATGCCGCTGTCGCCCAGGATCAGGATTCCTTCACCATACACTTCCACCAGCACGCCATGGCGGGTGATGCGGGGTGCCAGCTCCAGATTCAGCACGCTGATCAGACTGCCCATCAGGGTGCAGGTCATCTCGTTGGAGCGGAGCAGGGCCACCCCGTGCTTCTGAGCCAGTTCCAGCATCTCGGGAAATGGTTCCAGTTCCTCACTGCGGCAGACGATGACAGCCGGAGGCTGCTGGCCGAACAGCTGGTCCAGCCGCTCGTACCGCTTCTCGGCAGAAAGACCGGAAAGGAAGTTCATCTCGGCCAGACCCAAGATCTGCAGCCGGAGCTTATCAAAGTAATCATAGTATCCGGCAAGGAACAGGCCCGGGCGGTTGACCTCCGCAATCTCGACATTGATCTCTTCCAGCCCTTTCGGGGTGTAGACCACATCCAGACTGACCTTTTCCGTCAGCTTCTTCAGCGAAACATTGAAATTCGCCATCGTTCTTCCTCCTGCACAAATGTTTCCTTTCCCTGCCCGGCAGCACACCGGGTACGGGGCACGCTTTTTCTTTTCCTTATTATAAACGAGATGGTTTCGGATTACAATGATTCTGCCGGAAAATCTTCATTCCGGAGCCTGCATCCCGTTGCATCCTCCCTCATATCCATTTATAATAGAGATGGTGCATCCCTGCACCGGGAAACAGTCATTCACTTTACACGCTTTTTACATTCTCTGGATTTCCGATTTTACATTCAGGCTCTATACTCATAAATAGGAGAACATTCCGTCAAATAAACGTGTCAAACAAAGCGAGGAACTTCAAATGACTGTTTTTAATGTATTTTCCCTGCTGGGCGGCCTGGCCTTGTTCCTGTTCGGTATGGACATCATGGGCAAGGCGCTGGAAAAGCAGGCCGGCGGCCAGCTGCAAAAGATCCTGAGCAAACTGACTGACAACCCGCTCAAGGGCTTTTTCCTGGGTCTGTGCGTCACTGCCGTGATCCAGAGCTCCAGCGCCACCACCGTTATGGTGGTCGGCTTTGTCAACAGCGGCATCATGGAGCTGCATCAGGCCATCGGCGTTATCATGGGCAGCAATGTGGGCACCACGGTCACCAGCTGGATCCTGAGCCTTTCCGGCCTGCAGGGCGACAGCTTCCTGATCAATATGCTCAAGCCCACCTCCTTCAGCCCGGTGCTGGCTTTTATCGGCATCCTTCTGTACATGGGCAAAAGCGAAAAGCGCAAGGGTGTTGGCACCATTCTCATCGGCTTTGCCGTGCTGATGACCGGTATGACCACCATGTCCAATGCTGTGCTTCCCCTGCAGAACGAGGCGTGGTTCACCAGCTTGTTTATCCGCTTCTCCAATCCTCTGCTGGGCGTTCTGGTGGGGGCCGTTGTCACCGGCATCATCCAGAGCTCCAGTGCCAGCGTTGGTATCCTGCAGGCACTGAGCGCCACCGGTGTCATCACCTACGGCAGTGCCATCCCCATCATCATGGGTCAGAATATCGGCACCTGTGTCACCGCGCTGATCTCCTCTGTGGGTGCCAACAAGAATGCGCGCCGCGCCGCCATGGTGCACCTGTACTTCAACATCATCGGTGTTACCCTGTTCCTGGCTGTTTTCTATGGTGCAAACCTGCTGCTTGACTTTGCCTTTGTCAATGAGACAGTCACAGCCTGGGGCATTGCCGTGGTCCACTCCATCTTCAACCTGACGGCCACCGCTGTTCTGCTGCCCTTTGCAAATGGGCTGGAAAAGCTGGCCATCCTCACCATTCCGGACGATGCCGAAAAAGAGAGCTTTGCTCTGCTGGATGAGCGCCTGCTGAACACTCCCGCCGTGGCTGTGGAACGTGCCCGCGCCGCCACTGCTGACATGGCCGAGCTGGCCCGTGTGGGCGTGGTGCAGGCCATGAGCCTGACCCACAAGTGGGACGATTCCCTTGCCCAGAAGGTGCGGGAGGAAGAGGAAAAGGTAGACAAATATGAGGATGCACTGGGCACCTATCTCGTCAAGCTGTCCAGCCGTGAAATGAGCCATGCCGACAGCCAGAGTGTGAACACTCTGCTCCACACCATCAGCGATTTTGAACGCATCAGCGATCACTCTGTAAATGTTCTGAGCTCCGCCGAAGAAATCCACGCCAAGAGCATTGAGTTTTCCAAGGACGCACAGGAGGAGCTGCAGGTGCTGGAGGGGGCCGTGCAGGATGTGCTGAGCCGAACCACCGATGCATTCCGCAAAGGCGACCTGCACATGGCCGGCAAGGTCGAGCCGCTGGAGACCGTTGTGGATGAACTGGTGCGTGCCATCAAGGCCCGCCATGTGGCCCGCCTGCAGACCGGCAGCTGTTCCATTGAGTATGGTTTTGTTCTGGAAGATCTTCTGACCAACTACGAGCGTGTCTGCGACCACTGCAGCAATGTGGCTGTTGCCCAGATCGAGGTGGCACAGGACAGCTTTGACACCCACGCTTATCTGAACGACCTGCGCTACGGCAACGAGACCAAGGAAAGTGAACAGTTCCAGCGCCGTCTGGATCGTTACCGTGAGCGCTATCTCTTCCCTGACAGCGACACTGCACCCGCAGCCGCAAAGGAGGAACCCAACAAATGATCTACATTGTAGAAGACGATGCCGCCATCCGCGAGCTGGAGCAATATGCACTGCAATCCAGCGGATACGAAGTGCAGAGCTTTGAAACCTCTGAGCCTTTCTGGCAGGCCATGCGCGCCGCGGAGCCTGAGCTGGTCATTCTGGATGTGATGCTGCCCGGTGAGGACGGTTTCTCCATTCTGAAAAAGCTCCGCAATACCCCTGCTCTGCGCCGCCTGCCCATCATCATGGTCACAGCAAAATCCAGCGAGCTGGATACCGTGCGCGGGCTGGACTGCGGTGCAGATGATTACATCACTAAGCCCTTTGGCATCATGGAATTTCTGAGCCGGGTGCGGGCCGCCCTGCGCCGCTCTGCCCCCGAGGAAAAGCAGAATGTTTATGCCTTCCATGAGATCCTGCTGGACAACGCTCGCCACAGCGTGACTGTGAACGGCACCCATATTGACCTGACTTACAAGGAATACAGCCTGCTGCGCCTGCTGCTGGAAAACACGAACCTTGTTGTGACCCGCGAGACCATTCTGCAGGTGGTATGGGGCACCGATATTTCTGTTGAAAGCCGCACCGTGGATATGCACATCCGCACCCTGCGCAAAAAGCTGGGGGACGCGGGCAGATATATCTGCACCGTGCGCAAGGTCGGCTACAAGCTGGCCGACAGTGAGGAGGGCGAGGAAGAATGAAACCGCAGAGCATGGAAGAAAAAATCAGTTACCGGCTGTTTTTCATGGGCTTCGTCGGTCTGGTCTGCACCGCCGTGCTCTGTCTCTTCGTCTTTCACAAAGCGTTCCGGGAACAGGCGTGGACTTCACTGGAGCATCAGGCTGATCTGGTTTCCGCCGGATACGAGCAGCTTTCCTCTCCGGATCAGCTCTCCGTGTTCGTCAACGGAGACCTGCGCATTACCCTGATCGCAGCAGATGGCAGTGTGGTGTTCGAATCCGCCACTGACCAGCAGATGGAAAATCACCTGTCCCGCCCGGAGATCCAGCAAGCCATGCGGGAGGGTGTAGGCCGTAACTGCCGCGATTCCCAGACTATGGGGTACGAGACCTACTATTACGCCATGCTGCTGCCCGGCGGCGATATCCTGCGTGTGGCCCAGGATTCTGAGACCATCTGGTCGATCTACGACGCGGCCCTGCCCGCCATCATCCTGAGCTGCATTTTGATGATGGGTGCCGCAGCGCTGATTGCCGGGCTGCTGACCCGCAGTCTTGTCCAGCCCATTCTGAAAATGACGGATGACCTCGAGCACATTCAGGAAAACGTTCCCTACCGGGAACTCATCCCCTTTGCTGAGAGCATCCACTCTGATCGGCTACTGCGGGAAAACAACGAGAAGATGCGGCAGGATTTCACGGCCAACGTCAGCCACGAGCTGAAAACGCCCCTGACCAGTATTTCCGGCTATGCGGAACTCATTGAGACCGGCATTGCCAAACCCGCCGATGTGCCCGAGTTTGGCCGGAAGATCCATGTAGAAGCCAGCCGGATGATCCAGCTGGTGAACGACATCCTGCAGCTGTCGCATCTGGACAGCGTCAGCGAGACCCATGCACAGCCCGACATGGAAACGGTCGATCTGCTGGACGTGGCCAAGGATTGTGTGGAACGTCAGAAACTGAACGCGCAACGCTCCTTCATCTCCCTGACCTATCTGGGCGAGAGCGCCAGAGTACTTGGCAACCGGGATCAGCTGGATGAGCTGTGCCAGAACCTGTGCGACAACGCCATCCGCTACAATCGACCCGGCGGCAAGGTTCAGCTCATCACCTCCTGCACCAGGGACGGCCATTGTACTCTGACCGTCAAGGATAACGGCATTGGTATCCCGAAAGACGCGCAGTCCAGCGTGTTCGAACGCTTCTACCGGGTGGATAAGAGCCGGAGCAAGGCCACCGGCGGCACCGGTCTGGGGCTGGCTATTGTCAAGCACATTGCCCGCATCCACAACGCCCGCATCAAGTTGGAAAGCGAAGTGAACGTTGGTACCACCATCACCGTCGTTTTTGAGACCGCCCACTAAAACTGCAAAAAGCTCACGTCTGCCTGCACCTGCGGGCTTTTTGTTGTCAGCGCTTCTCGCCCTGTTCCCTGCTTCAGCGCCCGGACTGCTCCCAGAGAGAGCAGATCATACCCGTTTTCCCAGCAGCGCTGAACGGTCTGCACGCAGAGCTGCGCCAGCGCCGTACACTGTGCTGCTGTGGGCAGAGCGGTGCCCGCCCTGCGCTGGCCGGTCAGGGTCACGGCAAAGCCATCTTCTACAGCTTCCACCGATACCACACAGCGCCGGAACGTCACCTGCCCGCTGCCCAGCGGAAAAGTGTGTTCTCCGCTCTGACCCAGCAGCAATTGTGCCATCTGGCTCTCTGCCGGGGTGAGCCGGGTGTTCCCTGTTTCGGTGAGCAGAAGCATTCTCTCCGCATTCTCAATGGCACCATCCGTCAGGATAAGCACCGGAGCCAAAAGAGCGTTCCGGCTCTCGTATAGGTGCGGAGCCTGCGGTGCGGCTTCCTTCACGGCCTGTAAAAGCTGTTCCGGGAACAGTTCGTTTTCTCCGTCTGCTGCGGCCAGTTCTTCTCCGGAAAGATCCATGCAGAGGACCCGGGCAGACAAGCCCTGTACCGGCTCCTCTTTCAACACAGTCTCTGCCTGTCGAATGGTTTTTAAAGTTGTTTCGGCATTCAAAAGCAGATACTCGCACAGCCGGTAGCTTGCTTTACGGGGCAGGCCACGCTCGGCTTCAGTCAGAGCCGTTTGTAGGGTGTTTCCCTGCCCGGTGCAGAGCTGCACCTGTGCGGCGGCATCAGAGGCATCGGCAGCAGCTTCCGGAAACTGGTAGAGCAGGCTCACCGTCCAATTCTGTGCCGCCACTGTGGGCGGGGTCAGAATCAAGGCACGCACCATGCTTTTCTCGGTATTCTCTGCCCGCAAAAATCCCCCGCACCAGAGCACCAGCACCCCTGCCGCCAGCCACCGGAGGGCACGCCATTGGCCCGTCATGCGTTTTCCTCCGCAGGCGTAGCCCTGCCCCACAGCCGCCCGGCCAATTGACGCACCACCTGCACCAGCACGCAGAACCGGAACATTGCCGCTGCCAACCAGACCAGCAGCACAAGGGCATCAAACCGAGAGATGCTGCCCAGCCTGCCCGCCCGCAAAAGCTCGATACCCGGCAGGGCATTCCCCGCCCCAAACACCAGTTCCGTGCAGAGCGCAAAGCTGCCAGCCAGTATAAAAGCTTTCACCGGAAGCCAGACAGCGCCCCGCACCTGCTTTGCCGGGCAGAACAGCGGTAGGGCGAAGTATTCCGGATACAGAGGCAGGATAATCGGTTGAGCATCAGCTTGCATCATCAGACTTTCCCAGTGGAACTGGCCATTCAGCCCCAGCAGGCAGAGCAAACCCGCCAGCGCCGCCGCCCAGCACAGGATCGGCGCACAACGGACCAGTACGGCAGGTTCCAGTTTCCATCCTGCCCAGAGCAGCAGTGGGAGAAGCCCCAGCATGGCCATGGAAGAAAAATTTCCCCAGCAAAGCTCCTGCGCCTGACGGAAGGTCTCCACAGCCTCCCAGACAAACCAGAGTCCCAGCCCGCCGCAGACTATCCGGGAACGCAAGTCTGTACCCAAAAAACTGTCTGCACGCTGTTCTGCCCCGGCTGTCAGGGCGGTGATCAGAACCAGCGCCAGTGTCATGGGCAGGCCGCGCAGCAGAAAACTGCGGGCTGTTACAGGCGCACCCGTCTGTAACACACACCGAGCGAACTCCGCAGTGAGCACACTCAAGGTCAGTGTTTTTTCAGAGAAACAGGATCGTTCCAACTTCAACCACCTCGTTTTTGCCAAATGGTAAAGGGCCGCCAGGAAAGTTTTGGGTAGCTGCGCCGGGTCACACCGTCCGGCGAGAGCGGCACCTCGGGGAAGATGGCATCCCGCAGGTAGGGCACACCCAGCGCCGAGACCCGGGTCAGCCCGAATAACACGCCCAGCGCGCAGGCGGCAAGTCCCACCGGGCCAGCCAGCCCTGCTGCCAGCAGCACCACCAGCCGCAGAACGGTTGCTACCTCATACAGCGAGGGCGTGACGAACACCGCAATGGACGCGGCAGCAGCGGTCAGGATGACCGGTGTGCTCATCAGTCCGGCGGCAATGGCGGCATCCCCGATGATGAGGGCCGCGATCAGGCTGACGGAGTGCCCCAGGGTCTGGGGCATCCGCAGACCGGCCTCCCGGATGATCTCCAGCATCAGGATCACCAGAAGCATTTCTCCGAACAACGGCAGCGGCGTAGCCTGCTCGGCGGCCTCGATTTTGAACAGCAGCTGGGGCGGCAGGAGTTCTGGCAGGTAGACTGCCCAGCAGACGAACACGCCCGGCAGGAAAATGCTCAGGTAGAACGAGGTATATTTCAGCATCCGCAGAAAAGATGCAAAATAGGCCGTTCCTGCATAGTCATCCAGACATTCAAAGTTTTCGCAGAACAGGGCGGGCAGGATCAGCGCTGAGGGGCTGCCATTGACCAGAATGACGAATTTCCCCTCCCGCAGCTTTGCCGCTGCCACAATAGGCCGTTCGGTATAGCGCACAGGAGCAAATGTGCGGATCTTACAGGGAAAGAGCCATGGCACAAAGTAGCTGGAATCCAAAAGCAGCTGCGGCCTGGCCCGCTGTAAAGTCTGCCGCACCTTTTGCACCGCTTTTGGGTCTGCCGTATCCCGGCAGTAACAAAGAGCATACTCCGTTTTCATCTCACAATCGGCTTGACCGATCTCAATGACCAGAGCATCATTGCGGAAGCACCGCCGCAGCAGGCTGGTATTCACCCGGAGCAGATCCACAAAGCCTTCCCGGGAGCCGCGGAGATTTCCCTCCCCTGCCGGTTCTTCCACCGAGCGAAACTTGAGGCTCTGGACCGAGAACGCGATGCCCTGTGCACAGCCATCCAGCAGCAGAACGGCCATCCCGGCCGTCAGCCGCCTGGTCAGATCGTCCAGTGTCTCTACGGGGCTGCTCTCCGCCGGGAGGCCGGAATGGTGCAGCAGTAAATCAAAGACGGCACTCCCGCCCGGCGTTTCATCCAGTGCGGGAGTGCGGCGGCTGACAGCGTCCAGCAAAAGCTCCCAGAGCGATTCCAGGCTGGCCATCCCGTCAAAAAGCACCAGCGCCCCGCGGCAGTGGTAAAGCTCGACCTCCTTGGAATAAAAATCCGCCGAGCTGCCAAACATTTCGTTAAGCAGGGCGAGATTCTCCGTTAGTTTCGGTGAAAGCTGTGGCAAAATACCCCCTCCTTTCTCCAAGCAGTATGCCCCGCCCTTCCAACGATATTCCAAGCCAATGGAGGGCCCCGCCTTGAAACTGTTGATCTTCCGCACCATTTTAATTTATCTCTGCGTTCTGTTTGCCATGCGGCTGATGGGCAAGCGCCAGCTGGGAGAGCTGCAGCCGGAGGAGCTTGTCTCCACCATCCTCATCTCCAATCTGGCCTCCATCTCCATTGAATCTGAAGAAGTGCCTGTTACCGCCAGCCTCATCCCGCTTTTTCTGATCGCCGCGCTGGAACTGCTGGGATCTGTGCTCAGTTTCCGGAGCCAGTGGTTTTTCAACCTGATGTCCGGGCGGCCCAAGACCGTGATCCTGGATGGGCAAATCGACCAGAACGCTTTACGGATGCTTCGGCTGACTGTGACCGATCTGATGGAAGCCCTGCGCGGAAAGGACATTTTTGACCCCCGGGATGTCTCTTATGCCGTCATTGAGACAAACGGCAATCTTTCCGTCGCCCTGCGGCCGGAACGGGAACCGGCCCGGCTGGCCGATCTGCAGCTGAAGACCACCCAGACCAACGCCACCATCCCCTTTGTCCTGGACGGGCAGGTTCTGGAAGACAACCTCCACTGGTGCGGTAAGAATCATGCCTGGCTGGAACGCACCGCAGAGGCTAACACCGTCCTGATCTCTGAAATTTTACTGCTTGTGGGCAATGAGACGGAGGACTATTTCCTGCTCAAAAAAGAGAGC
>OGQX01002105.1_pt1 | contig 15983 bp, 9 predicted proteins | sample 1553291 | NCBI WGS metagenome assembly OGQX01 (sample SAMEA2580030, study PRJEB22360) | human gut metagenome | biome: human gut; feature: human-associated habitat; material: faeces | place: Denmark | collected 2008/2010
CATGTAAAGCGGCCAACTTACCACTCTTCTCCGGTGTTATCTTTTCCTTTAACCCGATCATGTAAGTAGGCTTTCCCCCTACAAACACAGTTTCCGAGACATCATTAAAACCGGAATCATAAAGACGAACCACGTTTTTTGCCTCAATCTTCGTACCTACATTATAGGGTAAAAAATCAAAAGGCGGCAAATAAAAATAAGAATAAAGCAGAGAAAAGGTTAAAAAGAGCATCTAAGATGAAGAAATATCAACTAGAGAAGACTGGTGAAATTTCTAGAAAGAAGAGAATTAGAATAGCTCTTTTAATTGTTACTACCGTTTTTCTGGCTTTAATAATAAGGGTTGCATGGATTCAATTTCATAATGGAGATAGTTTGCAACAAATGGCATATTTACAACAAACGTTGGATAGAAAAATTAATCCGAAGAGAGGAACTATTTATGATGCAACTGGTAAGACAGTACTAGCAACTAGCAGTAGTGTTGAAACAATTACCATAAATCCTGTAAACATATCTAAAGAAAATAAGGAGAAAGTCGCTAGAAAATTTGCAGAGTTGTTTGAATTAGATTATGAAAAGGTTTTAAAAAAGGTAAATAAGAAAACTGCGATAGAGACGATTGCAAAAAAAGTTGATAAAGATAAAAGCAATGAGCTTCGTGTATGGATGAAAAATGAGAATATTACATCTGGAATTAATATTGATGAAGATACTAAAAGATTTTATCCTTTTAATAATTTAGCTTCGCAAATAATAGGATTTTGTGGTAGTGATAATCAAGGGCTAGCGGGGATAGAGGCCAGATATGATGATGTTTTAAATGGAGAAAATGGCAAGATTTTAAAGATGACAGATGCCAAAGGGCTAGATATTAGCGATGTATCTGAGAATTATGAGCCTGCGAAAGACGGAAATGATTTAGTACTTACTATTGATGCAACGATTCAAGGAATTGCAGAAAAATATTTGAAAGAAGCTTGTATAGATAATGTGTGTACAGATGGTGGCAACATATGTGTAATGAACCCTAAAAATGGAGACATTCTTGCAATTGCAAGTTACCCAGATTTTAATTTGAATGATCCGTATACTATAAATAATGAAGAACAAAAAGCTAATTGGAGTTCTATGACTGCAACTGAACGTTCAAATGCTCTTCAGGCAATGTGGAGAAATAAGGCGATTTCGGATACATATGAGCCAGGTTCGACATTTAAATTAGTAACGGCATCAACAGCATTGGAAGAGGGCATAGTTCAAACAACGGATAAAGAAGGCGAGTTTTGTTGTGTTGGCTATATTGATGTGGCTGGAACTAAGATGAAATGCTGGAGGTATTATAGGCCACATGGACCTGAGAGTTTAAGGCAAGCGCTTATGAATTCGTGTAATCCAGTATTTATAGGGTTAGGAGAAAAAATAGGAGTTGCTAAATATTATGAATATCTAAGAAAGTATGGATTCTTAAGCAAGACTGGAATAGATTTGCCGGGAGAAGCAACAGGAATATTCTTAGCTGAAAAAAAGGTTGGACCGGTTGAGCTGGGAACAATTGCATTTGGTCAAAGATTTGAGGTTACGCCAATACAAATGATAACAATGGTTTCTACAATAGCAAATGGAGGAACATATATAAAACCAAGAGTCGTAAAGCAAATAATAGACAGCGAAACAGGAGAAGTAACAAACGTAGAAGTAGAGAAAAAAGACAGAGTAATATCAGAGGAAACGTCTAAAAAAATGCTTAGTATGATGGAAAGCGTTGTTGCAGAAGGAACCGGGAAAAATGCTCAAGTAAAAGGATACAGTATAGGCGGAAAAACAGGAACATCAGAAGATGGTGTAAATACAGGAAAATACGTAACATCATTCATCGGAACGGCTCCAATATCAAACCCAGAAGTGAGCATATTAATAACATTGTACAATCCAACTGGGGAAGGCGGACATCAAGGTGGAGGAGTTGCTGCACCAATAGGCTCACAAGTACTAGGAGAGGTACTGCCATATCTAGAAATAAAAAAAGATAATGAACAAGAAGAAGAAAAACAAGAAGTGGAAGTTCCAAACATAATTGGAATGACAGAAAAAGAAGCCAAAAAGGCATTAGAAGATGTTGGACTACAATTAGAATTTAAGAAAAGTGAAGAAAAAGAAACAATAACAGACCAATTACCAAAAGCGGGAATAAAAACAAAAAGTGGTACAATGATAATTGCATACTAATACTTCAAATTAATTGGATATTTTTGTATAAGATATTGTAGATAAAAAGAAAATGTTATTTTGGAAAAACAAGGTCGAGCCCGCCTTTTGAGGAGTCCGAAGGAGCTCCGACCAAGGGCAACTTACCGAAGTTTAACAAAATAACATTTTCTTTTTTGATATATAATTTTGTACTCAAAAAAGCGCATGAGTTAAAAAATTATTCACCTTTTAATTCGTTTTGACAAGTTCCTGTTTCAAAAATATCTTTAATATTTTGGCATGTATCACTTGCAATTTTGTTTAATGCTTCAGATGTGAAAAATGCTTGGTGTGCAGTTATTATAACGTTTGGCATAGAGATTAATAGTGATAAGTTTTTATCTCTCTTATATGAACTAGACATATCCATTAAGAAGTAATCTTCTTCATGTTCGTATACATCTAATCCTACACCGCCAATTTTTCCAGTTGATAATTCAGCTATTAAGTCATCTGTGTTAATTAATCCACCTCTACTACAGTTGATTATTATAACTCCTTCTTTCATCTTGTCCAAAGATTTTTTATTGATTATATGTTCTGTTTCAGGTGTAAGAGGGCAGTGAAGTGATATTATATCAGATTTTTCACATAGTTCATCGAAGCTAACGTATTCGAATCCTAATTCTTCAGCTGCTTTTTCGTCTTTGAATAAATCATATGCAATAACTTTTGTTCCAAATCCTTTCATTATTTGGATAAATACTTTTCCAATTTTTCCAGTTCCAACAACTCCGACTGTTTTACCATGTAAATCAAAGCCAACTAGTCCTTCTAGTGCAAAGTTGTATTTTTTTACTCTTTGATAAGATTTGTATATTTTTCTGTTGATATTTAGTAATAGGGCAGTAGCATGCTCTGCAACAGCATATGGAGAGTATTGTGGAACACGTACGGCTCTAATGTTACCAAGATGTTTTAAATCTACATTGTTGAATCCAGCACATCTTAGAGCTAATAATTTAACTCCACATTTATTTAAAATATCTAAGGTTTCTTTATCTGCCTTATCATTTACGAAAATACAAACAACATCATATCCTTTTGCAAGTGGTGCTGTTTCTGCGTTTAATCTTGACTTGAAATAAGTAATTTGATAATTGTATGTTTTGTTATACTCATCAAATAATTTCTTATCGTAATCCTCAGTATCAAAAAATGCTATTTTTATCATAATAAATCAATTCCTTTCTTGCTTAATCTCCAAAAAATAGAAGTGTTTTCTAAATTAAGCCACCTATTAGTATATTACCAAAATTATTAAAAATCAATACAAAAATCGAATAAATTATATAATTGGTGGCTAAAAATAATAAAATCCCAAAACACTGCGCCCCTATCTAGAGAACACAGTGTTTTGGTTATTTGATTAATTTAAGTATTCAATCTTGCAGAATTGCCCAGTAATTTTTAAGTTATTTATTTCATGAAAATAATCTTTAGGGTTAAATGCAAGCCATATAATTCCACCGTCTGAAAGACAGATAGAGCAAGGCTTACGTTCTGCGATTGATGTCTCAAATTTGGAAACCTTGTCTCGGGAAGGCTCAAAATTGACTTCTCGAAGGACGATTAAGTTGCAATTTTTAGGTGCTTTTGCAAGTACATCGAAATTTAACCATGCTAAACGTGCCATTTTGTCTTGAAATTCGAAAGCTTCTTTTAAAGAAAAATAATCAAGGTCTTGTTTGGCGGACTCAATTGAGGCGACTGCTTCCGTAGGACTGTTAAAGTATAACGTCCGCATCTTGAAAATTTGAGAAAATTCCGGAAATGCACGTCCCCAGCTGATTTTTAACCCTTCACGGTAGTTGTTCCATTCAGACTCGCGCTGCCGATATTTTTCTTGGAAAATACTATAGGCCTTTTCGGCTGTTTGCCATTTCCAATGGAAAAATATGTTTCCCAAAAATGTATTGGGAATATAAATGCCATTTTTTCTTGCAATGGTGCTAAAATCGTCCATAAGGGCCTCCTTTTGTCTGTGACAGGAAACACAACATGTCAAGTGACTGTGTGAAGAACTGCCTATAATAATGCAATACATTTATATTATAGCATGTTTTATGAGAATTGACAAATTTTAAAGTATTAAAAAATGCTAAAACATTAATTTAATGAGTGTTACAAATATTTTACTAAATTTTTAGTTCATTGAATATAATGTACTATAAATTACGGTAAGACTTATTTACACAACACTTTATTAAATAGAATTTACTTTTTCAATTAACATACTATAAAATTTTTAGAAAAAATGATTATAACCCTATACAAATGCGTTTTTTAATTATATAATGTTAAAAGTAAAGTTGAAAAGTAATTATAATTTTTGCTATGGCAAATATCATTTACAACGCGGTTACGTACATCTAGTATAAGCTACCGCCTTGCAAATTCGTTTCTATTGTAAGAATTATTTTTTCAACGATAATCAAAGAAAAATAAAGAATGGCAATTACAGCAACTGCTATATGTCAATGTTAATATTATCCAAATAAATTCGGAGAGGAATGGTAATTATGAATTTAAAGAAAATTTTAGTTGGAATAGACGGAATTAAAGCTAAAGGTGAAATTGATAGAGAGGTTACAACAATAGAAAAAGATTCCAGAAAAGTTGTTGAAGGAAGTATGTTTTTTGCAATTAAAGGCTTCACAACAGATGGAACACAGTATATAAATAGTGCAATAGAGAAAGGTGCAAAGACTATTCTTGTTGAAGAAACAACAGACATTAAGAGTTTAAATATACCAGAAGATGTAACTCTTATTGTTGTGCCAGATGCAAGATATGCGATGGCAATTTGTGCATGTAATTTTTATGATAATCCATCAAAAAAAGTTAAGCTAATTGGAGTTACTGGAACAAAGGGCAAGACTACTACAACATTTATGATTAAAGAAATTTTACAAAAGCAAGGAATTAAGACTGGATTAGTTGGAACCATAGCTGTTTATAGTGGAGATAAGAAGTTGCTTGACAGTGATAGAACAACTCCAGAAAGTATAGAACTACAACAATATTTTGCACAAATGGTTGAAGATGGTTGCCAAGCAATTGTAATGGAAGTTTCTTCACAAAGCTTGAAACTAAACAGAGTTGCAGGATGCCAATTTGACATTGCAGTATTTACAAACTTCTCAGAGGATCACATTAGTCCAAAAGAACACCCAAATATGCAAGATTATTTCGAGTCTAAATTAAAGTTATTTAAGATGTGCAAATGTGGGTTTGTAAATGTCGATGATTTACAAGTTTGCAAGGTACCAAGTTTAGTACCAGATTGTGAGATAACAACATATGGAATCGACAATGCATGTAATTTACTTGCAAAAGATATTACAATTACAAATTCATATGTAGATTTCAAGGTTAAAATTGGAGATAAAAATGAAAGAGTAAAAGTTGGAATTCCTGGAAGATTCAGCGTGTATAACAGTTTAGCTGCAATTTGTGTTGCAACAAAATTAGGCTGTTCTGCAGAAAACATAAAAGATGCTTTACTAGAAGTAAGAGTACCAGGAAGATCTGAGCTTGTAAATAACAGCAAAGATTTAACAATTATGATAGATTATGCACATTCTCCAGAAAGCTTGGAGAACATACTAAATGCCGTAAAATCATATACTAGAGGAAGAGTAATTTCTGTATTTGGTTGTGGAGGAGACAGAGATACAACAAAAAGACCTATAATGGGTGAAATATCAGGAAAAATTGCAGATTTTACAATAATTACATCAGATAACCCAAGAACAGAAGACCCTCAAACAATAGTAGATGAAATAGAAACAGGAATAAAAAAGACTAAAGGAAAATATGTATGTATAGTAGATAGAATAGAGGCTATTAAATATGCAATAAATATGGCTAGCAAGAAAGATATAATTGTGCTTGCAGGAAAAGGACACGAGCCATATCAAGAGATAAATGGAGTAAAACATCCATTTGATGAAAGAATAATAGTAAATCAAATAATCAAAGGAGAAATATAAAATGGCATACCAAATAAAGATATTAATGTTGGCATTTGCTATAGCATTTGTAATATCTCTAATAGTAATACCAATATTACGTAGAAGAAAAATAGGGCAACAAGAAAGAGACGATGGTCCAAAGTCTCATCTAAAAAAACAGGGGACTCCTACAATGGGCGGAATTGTAATGATTTTAGCCCTAATAATAATAGGAGCAATAGTATTTTTAAAATATTCAAAATCCATAGATGCATCTGAACAGACAATGGCTAAAAATTTAATACCATTAATATTAGTAACAGTTGGGTTTGGATTGGTAGGCTTTGTAGACGATTTTAAGAAATTAATCTTAAAAAATACAGAGGGTCTAAAACCACGATATAAGATGTTTGGACTGTTGATAATTGCAACTGTATTTACAGTGTATTTAACAAATGTAATGCATATTGGAACAGATTTAATAATTCCATTTGCGAAAATGTCAATTACATTGCCAATTTGGCTATACATACCATTTACCATATTTGTTATGCTTGGAACTACAAATGCAATTAACTTAACAGATGGAATAGATGGATTAAGTACATCTGTTACAACAATTATATTAACATGTTTAACTGTTATAGGAATAATTTTTGGAGTTAAAGAAATTGTTATAATGGGAGTTAGCTTGATAGGAATATGCTTAGCATTCTTGCTATTCAACTTACACCCAGCAAAAGTATTCATGGGTGATACTGGCTCACTATTCTTAGGCGGAGCGGTTTCTGTAATGGCTATTTATTTGAAATTACCAATTTTATTATTAATAATTGCAATAATTCCAGTATTAGAAACTTTATCAGACATAATACAAGTTGCACACTATAAAAGAACTGGAAAAAGAGTATTTAAGATGGCACCATTACATCATCATTTTGAATTATGTGGCTGGAACGAAAATGCTATTGTTTCAGTATTTAGCATAATAACATTAATAGCATGCATGATTGGTCTAGCCGCAATATAAAATTGAAAGGACGAACAAATGCAAAGAGAAAAAAAGAAAGTTAAAAGATTTTCAAAATTCATGAATAATAAAATGGATTACATTTTATTTATAACCGTATTAATACTGCTATCTTTGGGTGTTGTTATGGTTCTTTCGGCGAGCGCGCCATCTGCTCTTTCATCAACAGGAAAAAGCTATACATATTTTTTAAAACAATTTGAATTTGCTTTGGCTGGAATAGGATTAATGTTATTCTTTTCAAAATCTGATTATAGATTTTTAAAAAAATATTATAAGGTTATATATGTAATATCTGTTGCAATTTTACTTTTAGTTTTAGTACCGAAACTTGGAAAAAGTGTTAATGGTGCAAAAAGATGGATCGAAATAAAGGGAATAGGGCAGTTCCAACCATCAGAATTTACAAAAATAGGTTTAATAATATTTTATGCAGGATATTTATCAGACCACAAAAACGATTTAAAGCAATTTGGAAAAGGATTTGTATTGCCTATGGCATTTTTAATTCCTCCAATTGCAATATTGTACTTTGTTCAAAACCATTTGAGTGTATCTTTAGTTGTAGGTATTGTAACCTGTGTAATGATGTTAATGGCTGGATGTAGGCTGTTACATTTTATGTTTGCTGGTCTGGCAGGAGTCGCGGGAGTGGCCTTAGTAATAATAAGAGAGTTATTAAAAGGTGATGCTAGTGACTCGTTTAGAATGGATAGAATTATGACATTCTTTGATCCTTGGTCTGATGCAACGGGAACGGGTTACCAAATGGTACAAAGTTTGTATGCGATTGGTTCTGGAGGACTGTTTGGAGTAGGACTTGGAAACAGTAAACAAAAATATTTGTACATACCAGAACCACAAAATGATTTCATATTTGCAATAGTTGCAGAAGAATTGGGTTTTGTAGGTTGCGTTACAATCATATTATTATTTGCAATTTTTGTATGGAGAGGAATCGTAATTTCGATGAAGGCACCAGATATGTTTGGAAGTTTGCTTGCAATAGGAGTTACAACACTTGTAGCAACACAAGCAATAATCAATATCGCAGTTGTTACAGCATCTATACCAACAACAGGTATGGCACTTCCTTTTTTCAGTTACCGGAGGAACTGCACTGTTAGTACTACTGGTTGGAGTGGGAATTTTGCTTAATGTGTCAAGGGCTGGTTCAAAGGTTTAGAGCTTGAAAAAGAGTTACAATTTTGGCTATGTCAAATTTCTTTTCGAACGCGGTTACATACACAAAGTATGAACCTTTGCCTTAGAAAATCATTTTCTTTGCCAAAATTCAATTTTTTCTAAACTTAATAAATCGAATAAAGAAAGGTGTAAGAAATGAAAGTAGTAATTGCTGCGGCTGGAACTGGAGGACATATAAACCCAGGAATAGCTATTGCCAATAAAATAATGGAGAAAGAACCACAATCAAAAATAATTTTCATAGGAACTGGTAGAGGATTAGAAAAAGATTTAGTACCAAGAGCAGGCTATGAGCTAAAAACAGTTGAAGCATATGGAATTAATAGAAAAATCAATTTAGATAATATTAAAAGATTATGCAAAACCATAAAGGCTGTTGGTCAAGCTAAAAAGATATTAAAAGAGGTTAAGCCTGACATAGTCATTGGTACAGGCGGATATATATGTGTTTCTGTTTGTATGGCAGCAAGCCAGTTAAAAATTCCAATAATATTGCATGAAAGCAATGCTTTTCCAGGAGTAGCTGTAAAGGTAATGGCTAAAAAAGCAGATGAAATATTGCTAGGCTTCGAAGAAGCAAAAGAAAGAATTTCAAATGCAAGAAAAATAGTTGTTACTGGGACACCAACGAAAGTAAATTCAAATAGATTAAGTGATGAGCAAAAATATAACTTGAAACAGGAAATGAAATTGAAACAAGATTTGCCAGTAGTATTATTTTTTGGTGGAAGTCAAGGGGCCCAAAGCATAAATAATGCAATACTCGGAATAATAGCAAATAGGCTTAATGAAAAGTACCAAATAGTTTGGGCAGTAGGACCAGGAAACTATGATGAGGTAAAAGAAAAACTAAGAATTAAGAATATAGATATTGATAATATAGAGAATACAAAAATATTACCATACATATATAATATGCAAGAGGTTATGGAAATGTCAGATTTAGTTGTGTGCAGAAGCGGAGCAATGACTATTACAGAGATTGCTACGCTAGGAAAACCTGCAATATTTATTCCATATCCATTTGCAACAGAAAACCATCAAGAATACAATGCAAAAGTATTGGAAAAAGTTGGTGCTGCAAAAATTATATTAGATAAAGAATTAAATTTTACAAAATTAAATAACTCGATAAATAATATTGTGAAAGACACGGAAACCTTAAAAACAATGGGAGAATCGGCAAAAAGAGTTGCAAGAGCTGATGTAGAGGAAAACATATACAAGGAGATTTGTCGAATTGTGTCGAAACATGAAACACGAAATAACTTGCCACCAGAATAATCTGGTGGTATTATATTTTTTTAAAGGGGATAAGTAATTGTAAAAAATTTCAAAATTTTAATAGCATATGTACTACTAATTGATAATAGAAAAGTTATCAAATAATTTCGGTTATCAAAATAATTAATTTTACAATTTTAAATTTTCCTCTAGGAAAGGTTGTGATTTAACATGAAAAAACTATTTGGAGAAGCTAATATTAATGTAGAAAATTTTAATGAAGCAGAAAGAAAACAAAAAATAAAGGTAAAATATTACAAGCTGACCGCCTCAGAAGTAAAAGAAGATGAGAAATTTGGAATTGCATTAGTAAAAGAAGAAAATGATGGAAAGAAAGATGTCATAACAGAAAAGATAATAGAAAGCAACTTATCAAATAATGAAAATTTAATAGATAATTTATTAAAAATACTCGTAAATTACCAAGTAACACCAGTTGCAACAGGAGATATAATATCAGATTTTAAGAAATGTCCAGAATTAATTTTTAGTATGACAAAGTAAAAAATGCGTATATGTGTTAAAACAGACTTTAAAAAATTACGGATATGTGCTTAAATTCGCTTGAAAAAATTGCGGATATATGAAAAGATTTGAAATCTATTGAAAATTAACGCTTCAAAAACTTGAAAATTAAATAAAATTACGCTACAATATATTGACGAAATTAAATTTGAAGAAAGGGTTAATCAATAATTATAGATTTTCTATAAGATTGATTATACGAAAAAGTTAATGGCAGATAAATTAATTATTGTTGAGTCGCCTGCAAAGGCTAATACTATAAAAAAATTCTTAGGTGGAAATACGAAAGTAGTTGCATCTATGGGGCATATAAGGGATTTACCAAAATCCAAGCTTGGAGTTAATATTGAAAATGATTTTGAGCCAGAGTACATAAATATTAGGGGAAAGGGAGATTTAATAAAATCTTTGAAGAAAGATGCCAAAAGTGCAAAAACTGTGTATCTTGCAACCGACCCTGATCGTGAAGGAGAAGCTATTGCTTGGCATTTGGCTCATATTTTGGAAATTCCAGAAGATAGTGTATGTAGAGTTACTTTTAATGAAATAACAAAAGAAACGGTACAACAATCTATAAAAAAACCGAGAAAAATAGATATGAATTTAACAAATGCACAACAGGCAAGACGTGTGCTTGATAGAATTGTGGGTTATAAAATAAGCCCATTATTATGGAAAAAGGTAAAACCAGGGCTATCTGCAGGAAGAGTTCAATCTGTTGCAGTAAAGCTAATTGTAGATAGAGAAAATGAAATAAGAAACTTTGTACCAGAGGAATATTGGAACATTTATGCTATCTTATTAGATGAAAAGTCTAACAAGGAATTTGAGGCTAGATTGTATGGAAAGGGAAGCAAGAAAATAGAATTACACAAAAAAGAAGAAGTTGATGAAATCCTAGAAAACATAAAAGACGGAAAATACATTGTAACAGATGTGAAAAGAGGAGAAAAGAAAAGAACTCCAGCTCCACCATTTACGACAAGCACTATGCAACAAGAGGCTTCAAGAAAGTTAGGATTCACACTAAAAAAGACTATGTCTGTTGCACAAGGATTATATGAAGGTGTGAAAATTCCTGAAAAAGGTAGTGTTGGACTAATTACTTACATGAGAACAGACTCTACAAGAATTTCTGAAGAGGCAAGAGCTGCTGCAAAAGAGCAAATAAGCAAAACTTATGGAAGTGAGTATTACGAAAATAGGTATTACAAAAAGAGCAGTGAGGCACAAGATGCCCATGAAGGTATACGCCCAACATATATTTATATAACGCCAGAAAGCATAAAAGATTCACTTACAACAGACCAATACAAATTATATAGACTGATATACAACAGATTTTTAGCAAGCCAAATGTCAGCTGCAGTATATGATACAATAAATGTTGATATTAAAGTAAACGATTATATATTCAAGGCAAGTGGTCAAAACTTAAAATTTAAAGGTTTTATGACTCTATATGTAGAAGGAAACGACAATGGACAAGAGGAAGAAGATTCAACATCAATTCCAGCATTAGAGGCAAATCAGGAAGTTAAAAAGAAAAAATTGAATGCAAAACAAAGTTTTACAGAACCACCAGCAAGATATACAGAAGCAAGTTTGGTAAAAGAGCTAGAAGCCAAGGGAATAGGTAGACCAAGTACATATTCTCCAACAATTACAACAATATTAGAAAGAAGATATATAGAAAAAGAGAAGAAACAATTAGTTCCAACAGAACTCGGAGAGGTTGTAAACAAATTATTAACAGAAAACTTTGGAGATATAGTAGACGTTGAATTTACTGCTAAGGTAGAAAACGAATTTGATGAAGTTGCATCTGGAAAAGAAGAATGGAAACAAATATTGCGTGATTTCTATCCACCATTTGAAAATGAGCTTGAAAAGGTAGATAAAGAGCTAGAACATGTAAAACTAGAAGATGAAGTTTCAGACGTACAGTGCGATAAATGTGGAAGAATGATGGTAGTGAAAATGGGAAGATTCGGCAAGTTCTTAGCATGCCCTGGTTACCCAGAGTGCAAAAATGTAAAACCATTCGTAGTAACTATAGATGAACCATGCCCAGTATGTGGTGGAAAAGTTCAAGTTAGAAAAACAAAAAGAAAAAGAAACTACTACATATGTGAAAATAATCCAAAGAGCTGTAATTATATATCTTGGAATAAGCCTAAAAAAGGAGAGGTTTGGACTCCGGAAGAAGTAAAAGAAGAAGGCAGTACAACTACTAAGAGAGCAAGAAAAACAACAAAAACAGCTACTAAGAAAGCAACAGTGAAAAAGAAAACTACGAAAAAAACTACAACAAAGAAGGCAACTGTCAAGAAAAAAGAATAAAAAACAAAGACATCACAATGTTATTCAAATATTGAATAGATTGGATGTCTTTAAATTTTTCATGGAAAAATCCCTTATACTCGTTGCATAACGTCGAAAAAAGGTATATAATAGATAATCAGTGAAATGGGGAGATTTATTGATGGAAAGTAATATTATAGATAAACAAATATATGAAGATTTAATAAGTCAAGTTGATTCAAAGAAGCTAGATTTGGCTTTAAAATTAATGCAGAATAAGGCTATTGAGATAAATAAGATTACATATGATAATAAACAAAATTTTGAGGTTCATTCAATCGTAAAAGATGAGAAGAACGATGATGGAATTATAGTAAAGCAGAAATACAAAGTTTATATTAAAGTTGCAGAAGGCGAGATTGAAAATTTATCATGTACTTGTGATGATTACAAGGAAAATTATTGTGCATGTGAACATATTATTGCAACTGTTAAAGAATTTGCGAGTAACGCTGACTATGTAAGAATTTTTTCTGGAGAGAAAAAAGAGAATAGAAGTACAGATACGGTTAAAGAACGTGGAGAAAACTACAAGATTTTCAATCAACTAGTAAATGAATTTTACAGAATTAATGAAGAAGAGGAAGAACAGAATACATCTTCAGGCAAGGAAGAAGGATTCGTTCATATTGAGCCAAAGATTATATGTAGTAGAACAAATAATAGCTTGAAACTAGAAATAAAGCTTTCTAAAAAAGATGAGAAGCAGAGCTATAAGGTAAAGTCTTTACCAGAATTTTATGATAGATTTGCAAGTGGTGAAAAGTATAAATATGGAGCAAAGCTTGAATTTGCACACACAAGAGAAAAATTTGTGGAAGAAGACAGAAATCTTTTAGATTTTATACTGAAATATTCAGAAATAATAAAATATGCTAATGAATCGTCTACAGGATATGATTATTACACAAAAAGAATGGGAGAAGATGCAATAGTTATTTCTAACACAGGTTTAGATGATCTATTTGAATGCCTGAAAAATAGAGCAATTTCAATGGAAGACCAGTTTGGAACTGATGCTGTTGTTTTTGTACCAAATGAGCCAGACATTAAATTTAAATTAGAAGAAAATGATGATGGAGAATATAAGATAACTGTAAATGTGGATATATATGCGTATATGGTTTATGAGGGCAGAAAATATACATATTTAATGCTTGATAAGAAATTATACAGATGCTCAAAAAAATATAGCAATACTGTTATTAAAATGTTGGAAGTATTTAGAAAGAACTTTACAAAAGAGATTTTGCTTCCAGAGAGTCAATTGTCTAATTTCTTCTCTATAGTACAACCAAGCATAAAAAATAGTGTTAATATTGGAGAAAATGAGTACAAGAAAGTTGAAAAATACATTCCTGCAGAGCTATATGCAAAATTATATTTGGACTACAATGACTTAAATTATGTGCTAGCAGACATTAGATTTATATATGGAGATGTAGAGATAAATCCGCTAGATTCTAAGAAACAAGTAGAAGTACTTTCTAGAAATACAATAAAAGAAAGCAAATTAATTAACATGTTCGTTAAGAGTGGATTCATGCTAGACCAAAAGAACAGTAGATTGATTCTTGCAAATGATGACAAGATATATGAATTTTTGACTAATGATATGGATTCATATATGAAGAATTTTGAAGTGCTTGCAACAGATAATTTTAAGGCAAAAGAAGTTAGAAGTACATCTGCCGTTAATTTGGGTGTAAGGGTAGAAAATAATTTGCTAGACATAGATTTTTCTAGTCTGGACTTCGACCCAGCAGAGCTTCAGGAGATAATGAAGCAGTACAAATTAAAGAAAAGATACCATAGACTAAAAGACGGAAGCTTCGTAAATTTGGAAGATAATGATACTATCAAATTTATAGAGAGTGTAACAGAAGATATAGATGTTGATTACAGCCAAATAAAGAATAACACTTTGCAATTACCAATGTACAGGGCTCTTTATTTAGATAAAATTTTGGAGAAGAATAGCTTTATTCATGTTACGAAAGATGAGAGCTACAAGAATTTAGTTGAAAATATCGATGTGAAAGAAATAGAAGGAAACATGGAAGTGCCAAAGAACTTGAATGCTAGCCTTAGAGAATACCAAAAAGTAGGTGTACAATGGTTACGTATGCTTGATTACTACGGGTTGGGCGGAATTTTGGCAGATGATATGGGTCTTGGAAAAACTGTTCAGCTATTGTGTGTAATTTGTGCATACAAAGATAATGGCGGAAAGAAACCATGCTTAGTAGTATGCCCAAGTTCCTTATGCTTAAACTGGCAGAATGAAGCGGAAAAATTTACGATAGGAATGCAATCTATAGTAGTACATGGAACACTAGAAGAAAGAAAAAATCAGATTGCATCAATACCAAATTATGATATAGTAATAACTTCATATGAATTATTGAAGAGAGATATAGAAGAATATAAAAAATATGACTTCAAATTTAAATACATAATTGCAGATGAAGCACAATACATAAAAAATAATAACACACAAAATGCAAAGGCAATTAAGAATATATCAGCAGAAACAAGGTTCGCACTAACTGGAACGCCAATAGAAAACTCTTTGTCTGAGCTATGGTCAATATTCGACTTCATAATGCCAGGCTACTTATTTGGATACAGAAAATTCAAAGAGCTTTATGAAACGCCAATAATAAAAGAGGGCAATGAAGTGGCAATGAACAAATTGAAAAAATTGATAGAGCCATTCGTCTTAAGAAGAATAAAAGGTGAAGTCTTAACAGAGCTACCAGATAAAATGATATCTGTTCTAAATAGCCAGATGGTGGACGAGCAAAGAGATATTTATTTGTCTTATTTAGCAAAGGCAAAGAAAAATGCAATGGAAGAAATACAAGAAAATGGAATAGAAAAGAGCCAGATAAAAATACTTGCACTGTTAACAAGATTAAGACAAATATGTTGCCACCCAAGTCTATTTATAGACAACTACAAGGGCGAAAGCGGTAAGCTAAACCAATGTATAGAAATAGTAAAAGATGCAATACAATCAGGACACAAAATATTACTATTTTCAGGATACACGGCAATGTTTGAAATAATAGAAAAAGAACTACAAAAAGAGAATATAGAATTCTTAAAATTAACAGGACAAACCAAAGTATCTGAAAGAATAAATTTAGTAGATGAATTTAACAGTAATCCAAACAAAAAATTATTCTTAATATCTTTAAAAGCCGGTGGAACAGGACTGAACTTAGTTGGAGCAGATGTGGTAATACACTATGATCCATGGTGGAACTTATCTGCAGAAAATCAGGCTACAGATAGAACTTACAGAATAGGACAAAAGAGAAACGTACAAGTATATAAATTAATAACAAAAAACTCAATAGAAG